>Ga0315279_10001153_pt1 | contig 45090 bp, 40 predicted proteins | sample YL17G06_20_MG_FD_203694 | JGI IMG/M metagenome (GOLD analysis project Ga0315279, IMG submission 203694) | Sediment microbial communities from Yellowstone Lake, YNP, Wyoming, USA - YL17G06_20 | ecosystem: Environmental > Aquatic > Freshwater > Lake > Sediment | place: USA: Wyoming | collected...
AACCGATCACAGTTCACCGATAAATAAACTACAGATCTTCGATATATCGGGTCGGTTGGTTAAATCCTTCTCTCTAACCGATATAGGCCATCAGTCATCGGTCATCTGGACCGGCGACGATAACGACGGCCGTCGGGTCGCGTCCGGCATTTATATCGTCCAGCTTGAGATGGACGGGAAGAAACTGACCGAGAAGGTTCTGCTGCTCAAGTGATCTTTGCATCTATTACAAAAAAGGGCGGGGTAAACCCCCGCCCTTTTTTCGTATTCATTGGATTTGGTACTGATTATCGGTCAAAATCGGATTGTATATGATACAGTTTTGTTACACTTATTCACTATTATAAATAACTCTAAAAGTGTTATTTTTTATTAAAAACAAGGAGGTAGTATGAAGAAATTAGCGATACTTGCAGGGTTATTGTTGATCGCCCTCTCCTACGCGGCGCCGAGAAAGGTGCTGTTCGAGGAGATCACCCGCGTATCGGGCTGACCGTACTGCTACGGTGCGGCTAAAGGTCTGAATGACCTTTATAATATAGCAAAGGACTCATGCATGGTGATCGCTTATCACTGGAGCGGTTATCCTTTTTCTTGTCCGGACGCCGTCCAGCGGATAAGTTATTATGGAGTCGGTGGTACACCTTATGTTCAGATCGACGGTTCTTGGCATCAGGAAGTAGGCGGGATAGCCTATCCGGGAACCATGTATCCCTATTATAGGGCACATTTCAATACCCGGAAGGTAATGTCAAGCCCCCTGACGATCGCCCTGACCTGTAGTTATGATACGATCGCCAACACCGGCACGGTCAACGCGACGATTACTAACACGACTACCAGCGATGTCAGTGGAACTCTTCAATTCGCGGTCACGGAAAACGCCATTCCTTATGATTGGGGTCCAAATATGACCACTGTTGAACACGTGTGCCGGCAAATGCTGCCTAACGCTTCAGGCGAAGCGGTCACGATCCCGGCCAGCGGTAATATCGTCAAGTCCCGGAATTTCACCATCAACACCGCCTGGAATGAAAAAAATATCATGATCGTGGTCTTTGTCCAGTCTTCCGCCAAAGAGGTATACCAGACGGCCGAAATCAGGTCTGTACCCTTAGACGTGGACGAGAACAAGCCCGAAAATCGGATCCCGACACTCTCCATCTCCCCCAATCCCTTCCGGACCGTGACTCATATTAGCATTGGGCATGGACTGAAAGTCGATGGCCTTAAGATCTTCGATATCTCGGGCCGGCTGGTTAAAAACCTGTCTTCTGCCCTAAACCTTTCGCCCTCCGCTATTCTATGGGACGGTAGCGCCTTGAACGGTGTCAAGGTTGCATCCGGCATCTACATCGTCCAGCTTGAGATGGGCGGCAAGAAACTAACCGAGAAGGTGCTGCTCCTTAAGTGATCATCGCGATCTTTTTAAAAAAGGCGGGGGTTTTCCCCCCGCCTTTTTTGTTGAGAATCATTGGTTGGCGGTTTCATAAAACATGGATTGTGTTTCATTTAGTTTTTTTGTCTTTCTGATTTAAAACTAAAAAAACCAGATAAACCAAACAGACCATTTAAGTTTTCTTGACTTTCTCTCTTCCTTGAATATACTTCTCCATGCGCAAAGGAATATTATCATTTACCAAATGCCCGGGTTGAGCGTCAAAATTATCGGCCGCGCAGTTGGCGCAGGCTCTGCAAAAAATGCCGGTAATTTCGGATCCGAACCTTTTGGTTGGAATCAATACCGCGGACGACGCGGGCGTTTATAAGGTCAGCGATGAACTGGCCCTGGTTTACACGGTCGACGCCCTGGCACCGATGATCGAAGACCCTTTCATTTTCGGGCAGATCGCCGCCGCCAATTCCATATCCGACGTCTACGCCATGGGCGGCGAACCCAAACTGGCGCTTAATATCATCGCCTACCCGGGCACCGCCGATCCTAATATCATGGGCGAGATCCTGCGCGGCGGCCAGGACAAGGCCCGCGAAGCCGGCGTCACCATCGCCGGCGGTCATACTTTCAACAACGCGGATATCAAGTACGGCATGGCGGTCATCGGATATATCCACCCGGAGAAGATCATAACCAATGCATCGGCTCAACCAGGCGATATGATAATGCTGACCAAACCCATCGGCGTCGGGACTTTGATCCAGGCTTATTTTACCGAACGAATCGAAGCCGGCGATATCGCCGAAGCGATAAAAGCCATGACGACCCTCAACCGTAACGCCGCGACCGCGATGAAACATGCCGGCGCCCACGCGGCGACCGACATCACCGGTTACGGGCTTGCCGGCCACATGGTCGAAATGGCACAAGTCGGCAAGGTGGGTATCGAATTATGGTCTTCAAAATTACCGTTCCATGACCGGGCTTTTGAATTGTTCCAATCCGGTGTCGCCGATCCCGGGATCAACATGAACCGCGGTTCCTTCGGCGGATCGGTCGATAATCGATCCGTGAAAGCCAATATTTTTGACTTGATCTTCGGCTCGGAAACCTCCGGCGGCCTGGCCGTGGTCCTCCCGGAAGCGAGCGTACCGATTTTTATCGAATCGTTCGGCCATCCGGCCGCCATGATCGGACGCGTGACCGCGGAAAATCCGGGGCGGGTCAAACTCATTTCCTGAGTTGGATATGCCGGACGCCGAATCAAAAAAACCTCTTGATTTTATCCGGGAGATTGTAGAAGAGCACAATCGGACCGGACGTTTCGGCGGGAAAGTCCATACCCGTTACCCGCCGGAACCGAACGCTTATATCCATATCGGCCACGCCAAAGCCGTCTGGATAAATTACGGGATCGCCCTCGATTACCATGGTAAATTCAACCTTCGGTTCGACGACACTAATCCGACCAAGGAAGAAAAGGAATACGTCGACGCGATCATCGAGGACGTACGCTGGCTGGGCGCGGACTGGGGCGACCGGCTCTTTTTTGCTTCCGATTATTTCGAACCGATGTACCAGTGGGCCGAGGAACTTATCAAAAAAGGCTGCGCTTTTGTCTGCGACCTTTCCGCGGACGAGGTCAGCGCTACCCGGGGCACGTTCACCCAGGCCGGAACCCAAAGCCCGTATCGCGAACGGTCGCCGGAAGAAAACCTGGACCTGTTCCGCCGCATGCGGCAAGGCGAATACCCCGACGGCGAGAAAACCCTGCGGGCGAAGATCGATATGGCCTCGCCGAATTTAAACCTGCGCGATCCGGTCATGTACCGGATCCTCCACGCCCCCCACCACCGCCAAGGGACCGCCTGGTGCGTATATCCAATGTACGACTGGGCCCACGGCCTTGAAGACTCGATCGAAGGCATCACCCATTCCCTATGCTCGCAGGAATACGAGGACCACCGGCCGCTTTACGACTGGTTCATCGACGCGATCAACGAGGGTCGGACCGACGACGGTTCCGGAACTTGGGGGAAAAAGATCCACCACCCCCAGCAAACCGAATTCGCGCGTTTGAACCTTACCTACGCGGTCATGTCCAAACGCCGATACCTGGACCTGATCCGGGAAGGTTTCGTGCAGAACCTCGACGACCCCCGCCTGCCGACGATCGCCGGTTTACGGCGCCGGGGTTACACCGCGACCGCGATCCGTGAATTCTGTCGCCGCATCGGCATCGACAAAACCGTCAGCGTCATCGATATCCAGCTTCTTGAACACTGCCTGCGCGAGGAATTGAACAAAACCGCGCACCGTTACATGGCGGTTCTGAGGCCCCTGAAGCTGATCATCGACAATTATCCTGGAAACCAAGTCGAAGAGCTTGACGCGGTGAATAATCCCGAGGATCCGGCCATGGGTACGCGCAAGGTGCCTTTTTCCCGCGTCCTTTACATCGAGCAGGACGATTTCCGCGAAGAACCGCCGCCCAAATATTACCGCCTCTATCCCGGCAATGAAGTCCGTTTGCGCTACGCGTATTACGTCAAGTGCGTCAAGGTCGTGAAGGATGAAGCGGGTAACCCGGTGGAGGTACATTGCACGTACGATCCCCTGACCCGCGGCGGCGATTCGCCCGACCGGAGAAAGATCAAAGCGACCCTGCACTGGGTATCGGCCGAGCACGCGGCGACCGCGACAGTCCGCCTTTACGATTACCTGTTCACAAAACCCGATCCGGACGACGCGCCACAGGGCTCTGACTGGCGGGCCAACATCAACCCGAAATCCCTGGAGACGCTCGACCAGTGCCGCATCGAATCCGCGCTCGCCCATCTGCCCGTCGGCGCCCGCGTCCAGTTCGAACGTCTCGGCTATTTCTGCGTCGATCCCGACACTAAACCGGAAAAAACAGTCTTCAACCGCTCGGTCACGCTCAAGGACACCTGGGCGAAGATAGAAAAAACCCAGAAAAAAACCCTTGACATTTGATACTTTTTTGTTACACTTAATCTATATATATGATCGATATGATTAATCTAATGCGGCTTTCATGTTCTGGAGTTAAAAGATGAACCTCCAGAACCGCGGATCCGGTCGGATCCCTTCGGTAGAAAAAAAAGCCTTATATTTTAACCGCCCTGTTGCGACTTACATAAAAGGCGGTTTTTTTGTTACCCTTTTAGCCCGAACCAAAGGTCGGATATGAACCTCCGGGTATCTGAACCCGGTCGGGTTCATAACAAATCGACTTTAAAATCTAAGTCCGAAATTCCGTGTTCGAAATATACACTATATAAATTAAAGAAGAAATCCCTTAATTTTAAATTAACACACCCTAAAAAATTACGGTCTTTGGTTTGTAATAACTGCGACCAAAGCCGGTATTCAGATTTATACGATTATCCGCGAGCCTTCGGAAGATCAAAATGACTATCGCTGCCTTCATAACAAAGGAGATGATCAATGAATAACCATGAAAAGATGTGGCAGGACCTGGGCCTGGACGTCAGTCTTCACAATGAAGTGCTGGCCTCGATTGACCGGGCGTTCAAAAACACGGTCGGCGCCCAGCAAAAACGATCGGAAGGAATGGGCTATTTCGACCATGTCCTTCATGAATCCCACGGCGACCGGATCGCGGAACTTCTGGCGGATAAGGAAAAAGGGAAAAAGATCGTCGGCACTTTCTGTATTTACGTGCCCGAGGAAATCGTCATGGCCGCGGACCTGATCCCGATCGCGCTTTGTGGTGGAACCCAGTTCTCCGTGCCGTACGCCGAGAAGACCTTTCCCCGCGCGATCTGTCCCCTGGTCAAATCGACCCTGGGCCTGGCCTTTTCCAAGACCTGCCCCTACGCGCCGATCAAAAGCCTGGCCGTGGGCGAAACGACCTGCGACGCTAAGAAAAAAACCTGGGACATCCTTGCCCAGCGGGTCAATTTCCACGTCATGGAAGTCCCGCAAAAAAAGGGCGAAACCGACGTCAATCTCTGGCATTTCGAGATCCGCGAATTCTTGAAAAAAATTGAGGAAACCGCGGGTAAAAAAGTCACCACGGAGAAACTCCTGGAAACCGTCCGGATCATGAACGATAAGCGCCGGGCTTTGCAGCGGCTCAACGAACTGCGCAAACATGACCCGCCGCCGATCAGCGGCCTGGACGCGCTGGTCGTCATGCAGGCCGCGCTCAACGACGAACCGGTCCGGTTCACCCGTCGGCTGAACGAACTCAATGACGAATTGGAATCCCGGGTGAAAAATGACTTCTCGCCCTTTTCCAAAAGCGTGAAACGCATCATGATCTCCGGATGCCCCTCGGTCATGGGTAACTGGAAAACCCATGCCTTGATCGAAAACTCGGGCGCGGCGATCGTCATCGACGAAACTTGTACCGGTCAACGTTATTTTAACAATTTGGTCGAAGAGCGGCCAAACGACCTGGTTGGGCAGCTGTCGGCCATCGCCGATCGTTATTTTAAAATCAACTGCTCGTGCTTCACGCCTAACAGCGACCGGATGGACGCGGTGGTAAAAACCGCCCAGGACTACCGGGCCAACGGAACCATCCAGTATATCCTCCAATACTGCCATACGTATAACGTCGAAGCGATAAGGATCGAAGGTGCGCTCAAAAAGGCAAATATCCCCAGCCTGAAGGTCGAAACTGATTACTCCGAGGAAGATACCGGACAATTGCGTACCCGTATCGAAGCGTTCCTGGAAAAATTAGGATAGGGGAAATTATCGTTACTGCCGGCTTGGATATCGGTTCCCGAACCATCAAATGCGTACTTCTGAATGGCCACTCGATGATCGACTACCGGATCGCGGATACGGGTACGGATCCGATTGGCAATGCCCGTCGAATGATGAACGGATTGAATCACGACACCCTTTTCGCTACTGGTTATGGACGACATCTGGCACGGGAATTTTTCAACTGTTCGATCTTAACCGAGATCAAGGCCTTTGCCCAAGGTTCGGTATTTTATTACCCTGGCTGCCAAACGGTCATCGATATCGGCGGACAGGACTGCAAAGTGATCCGAATCGCGAATGACCGGGTTGAGGATTTCGAAATGAACGACCGTTGCGCGGCCGGCACGGGTAAATTCCTGGAAGTGATGGCGCATACGCTCGGGTATCCAATTGATAAATTCGGCGTGGAAGCGCTAGCTGCAACCGATACCGTCACCATCAACTCCATGTGCACGGTTTTCGCGGAGTCCGAAGTGATCTCCCTGATTGCACGTGGGGAAAATCCGCCAAGCATTGCCCGGGGTTTGCACCAATCGATCGTGAACCGGATCATGGCCATGCTCGGCAAGACTGGATACGGCGACATGATCGTATTCGCGGGCGGTGCCGCCAAGAATTCATGTTTGGTCGACATGTTGGAGAAGAAACTAAGTAAAAAATTGTATATTCCCGAAGAACCACAGATTATCGGCGCGCTCGGCGCCGCTCTATCATCCAACAACAAAAAGGAGGAAGGATGAACACAGGTAAGTACAGATCAATCATCATGCGTGGCTTATTGCTCGTTGCTTGCGCTGCTGTGGTCGGCCACGCCGCACTGCCGACTTTCGGCGCGGATCTGGTCGTGAAAAGCAAGTATGTCTGGCGGGGGGCGGAATTCAATCCGGATCCGGTTTTCTGGCCGGACCTGTGGCTGTACTGGAACGGTATTTCCATTTGCGGCTGGGGTTCAATGGATCTAACAGACGTTAAGCAGGAGCAGATGGAATTCACGGATATCGCGATTTTTGCCGACTATACCCGGGCATTCGGCCCGGTAAACGCGACGCTCGGTTTCGCCCAGTATACTTATCCGGGATACGGCGGAGCCTTTCCGAGCACCGGCGAGCTATATGCCAAACTGTTCGGAAGCCTGAAGGTCGTTCAAGGCATGCTGTCCGCCAATATCGACCTCGAGGAGGTTAAGGGATATTACATTTCGCCCAGCTTATCCAAATCGTTATCATTCGGCCCAGTTACTCCGACCCTGACGCTTTCCGCCGGCTACGCGGATAAAAAGCACAACGCTTACTATTACGGCGTAGAGAAAGCCGGGCTGGCCGATCTTACCGGCACCTTGAAACTGGCATTTACCCTTCCCGGGACGATCGGAAAATACCTGGCCCTGAGCGCGGACCTGGACTACACCCGAATCCTCGATTCGGAACTCGCCCCGGCGAGTAACGGAAAATTCTACGGCGGGATAGGCCTGAACGCGTTTGTAACACCGTGAGGTGACCGATGAACTCTTCTCTTATCTTCTGGATCGCCGCCCTAGGTTATTCAGCGTTTGTCATCATTGTGGGATTTGTCAGCTTTGGCAAACAAAGGAAGGAAACGGCCGGCCACCAGATCGTCGATTTCTGGCTTGGCGGCCGCAAATTGTCATGGTGGGCTTTGGCGATATCCTTGACTTCGGGTTGGCTCATGCTCGGCTGGCTAGGATACGGCATTTCCATGATCTACCAGATGGGTCTTTCCGGCGCCTGGACCCTTTTTATCCCCTGGTTTATCCTGTGTTTCATCATCATCGCCATGGTGCCCTATGTCCGTCGCCTCCCCGCGATCTCTTTGCCCGAAGCCATCCATAAGCGCTTCGGACCGCCTTCCCGGACCCTGCTCGCTTTCGCTTCGATCTTCGTATTCACATCCTGGACCGGCGCCGAAACCTACATGATGGGGCAATTGGGCGCACCCTTCCTGAAAATATCTCCGGCCTTGGTCATGGTCCTGATCGCGCTTGTTGTGATGATCTACGTCGGTTTCGGCGGATTTCGGGCTGACGTCTGGACCGACGTGTTTCAGTTCTTTCTTATGGCGCCCTTCATCGCGATCCTCGCGATCGTGGCGATCATCGCGGCCCGGCACGCGACCGGCGGGCAGGTCGTCCAGCGGCTGGTGGAGACGGCCACGCCCTATTACGGCGCGGGTTCGATGTTCCGGCTTTTCGCCTGCGGTCTTGCGATGCCGATTATTCTGCTTTTCGCCTATATCCCAGGCTGGATGATCGAACAGGATCTCCTGCTCCGGATCCAGGGCGCGCGCAGTCTTAAAGAGGGTTATAAATTCAGCGTTCTCTCGCTCGTCCTGATCAGCGTTTTCGTGCTTCTCTTCCCCATGCTTCTCGGTTTCAACGCACTGGTTCTATTCCCACCCGGTGCGGAAGCGAGCGCGGCCGCAATCGGCAAGGACGCGACCGGCATCATATCCGGTGTGATCATCAACTACTTCCCCATCTGGGCTCAAATCCTCATGTTCATCGGTATTTTAGCGTCCCAGATGTCGACGATCGATACCTTTTCCAACGTCACAGCCCTGCCCCTCATGTACGACTTCATCCATCCCGTTTTCATGAAGAAAACGGAAAAGAAGATCGTCATGCGCTGGAATCGGATAATTTCCGCGGCCGCGGTGCTTCTGGGTCTCGGTTATGCTGTAATCTCCACATCCCTGATGGATGTTTATATTCTCTCATCGGGGGTGCTGACCGCCTCGATCGCCATACCCGCGTTCGCGATCTTTTGGAAAAAAGCGAATAAACTGGGGGTGGTCTTGAGCGCGGTTCTGGGATTTATCGGGAACGTGGTTTTCTATATCCTCGAATACCACGTATGGAAACACAATTTCCAGCCCAAGTGGTTCGCCGATACCTATTTGGGATACATAATCGTGGGTTTGATCCTTTCCATAATGGGTCTTGTCATCGGATCCCTCTTAGGCAAGCCTTCGTCATCCGAAGAACTGGCGTCGGTCTCAGCCAAACCTCTGGAAGGGATTGAAATCTTCGATGTCACGAAAGAATAAATATAATTGAAAGGAGGCAGAATGAAATACATAAAAGACTATACGATCAAGGATGTTCAGGACGTCTATGATGGTCCGGGCGGACTGCTCTGGGAAGCGGTCATGAGCGAACAGATCCACTCCGGCGGCCAGGAAGCGACCGACGCGCTGGCGAAAAAGCTCGGCCTTAAAAAAGGCATGCTGGTCTGCGACATTTGCAGCGCCCTGGGTGCGCCGGCCCGGCACCTCGCGACCAAGTACGGAGTTATGGTCAAAGGCGTCGACGCGACGAAAACCATGCTCGAGAAAGCCCGGGAGCGGACCAAATCGGCCAAACTCGAGAACATGATCGAGTTCTTTGAAGCCAACGCCATGGATCTGCCGTTTAAAAAAGATACCTTCGACATAGTCTGGGGCCAGGAAGCCTGGTGCTACGTGACCGATAAAAACCGGCTTATCCAAGAAGCCTACCGGGTCTTGAAACCAGGCGGTATGATGGGTTTCACAGACTGGTGCATCACGGGCAAGATCACGCCCCAGGAACTCGAACCGCTTTACGATTCCATGGCATTCCCGTACATGGAATCGATCGATGGTTATAAAGAGCTCATGACCAAGAATGGTTTCAAGGTGATCGAGGCCTTGGACCAGACCGACGCCTATGCCAAGTGCTTTGACCAGTATTATGACACGGTCCACGTCCAATTGAAACCGACCATTTTGAAGAATTTCGGAGAGGAACTGTTCGGATTCGCTTCGAACCTGGTCACGATCTGGCAGAGAGCCGCTCATGAGCATAAAGTCGGAAGGGGGTTGTTCATCGCCAAAAAATAAAAAACCTTTCCTCTGTCCCTCTCCCCGGGTAGGCGGGGAGAGGGATATTCCAATAAGACCAATATTGACCAGTCGCCCCTTTTCAATATAATATATTCCGTGAAAATACACCGAAATTACTGGAGAATTAATGGATTTAAATAAAATCAGATCGGCAGTCATCGCGCTCGACGACATCGCGGTTAAAAAACTGGTTCAGAAGGCTCTGGATGAAAAAATCAAGCCGGAAGAAATCCTGGAAAATGGGTTGATCCCGGGCATGGCCGAGGTCGGGCGGCTTTTTACCCGCAAGGAATATTTTGTCCCGGAGATCCTGGTGGCCGCCGAAGCTTTTTACGCCGGTTTCAAACTGATCGATCCCTTGATCAAGAAAACCACCGCCCGGAAGCGGGAAAAGATAATGATCGCGGTCGTCGAAGGCGATATTCACGACATCGGTAAGAACATCGTGAAGGTAATGATCGAAGCGTCCGGTTACCGAGTCCTCGACCTGGGCAAGGACGTTCCTACCAAACGGCTTCTAGAAGCGGTGATCCGCGAAAAACCGGGTATTTTATGCCTATCATCCCTCATGACCACGACCATGGTCATGATGTCCGAGATCATCGCTCGGCTTGATGAAATGAACCTCCGGAACAAGATTAAGGTGGTTATCGGCGGCGCACCCGTGACCGAGGAATACGCGCGCCAGATCGGCGCTGACGGCTATGCTGCCGATGCGGCCGAAGCCGTGCACCTGATCGAAGACCTGGCGAATGAACCTTAAACCGGTAAAGAGTCGCGCTGGGAAAGCTCGATCTCGAATCCCGAAAACGATCCTCGAATTTTTGACCAGGAAGAATATCCCGGTTCCGGCAGTATGCGGCGGGAAAGGGATATGCGGTCTCTGCCAGGTCCGGATCAAAAGCAAAAAAATACTTGTCCATCCAGCGGAAGCTAAGCGCATATCCCCACGCATGTTAAAAAATGGCTACCGGCTCGCTTGTCAGCAACCATGGACTGAAAGACTGCGCATCTCCATTCCGCGTATGACTGCGGTTTCGATCAAAAAAAGAAAAAACACGGGCCTAGCCCTCGATATCGGTACGACCGTAATTAAAGCCGCGGCAGTGGACCTTAGAAGCGGAAAGATCATCGGCCGGCAGTCCGTGTTCAATCCCCAAAATAACCTGGGCGGCGATATCCTCACCCGAGTCACCGCGGCCCTGAACGGCAAGCAACGCGAATTGAAAATAATGCTTGACCGCGGCATTGACGACGCGCGAAATGATCTGGGGCTGGAACAACCAACGCGCACAGTGGTTGTCGGCAATCCGGTCATGCTATCTTTTTACCTAGACCGCCCGTTGAAAGGATACGCGCGCCACCCTTTTGACGGCGGGCTCGTTTATCCATCGATCGCGCGGTTCGGAAACCGACGCATCTTCCCCATCATCGGCGGCTTCGTGGGCGGCGACACGCTGGCCGGCATTTATGCGCTCAGCCGTCCCCCGTCCCGCGCATTCCAGCGTCTTTACATCGATCTGGGCACGAATGGCGAGGTCGCGGTCATAGATAAAAAAGCGATTTGGGCAACTTCGACTGCGGCCGGTCCGGCCTTCGAGGGAGCGGGTATCAGCTGCGGATCCCTGGCCGTACCGGGCGCGATCGATCGGGTGCGGTTCGACGAAAACTTCAAATATCATACGATCAGCAATAAACCCGCGGTCGGCATCTGCGCCTCGGGCCTGATCGACCTCATGGCAGCCGCCTTGGATTCCGGCCACCTCGACGAAAGCGGCCGGCTCGCCCGGCCGATCCGGATCGCGGATTTTTCCCTTACCCAGGAAGACATCAGAACAATGCAGCTCGCGATCGCCGCCCTGCACGCCGGCATCAGGATTCTTCTTGATAAAACCGGACTATACTCTTCCCAGATCGACGAAGCGGTGATCACCGGCGAATTCGGCCGGCATTTGAACGAGGCTTCCCTGATCCGGATCGGGATCATCCCGACCGGCATCAGGAGAATGATCAGAATTGCGGACCTGCCCCTTAAAGGTGCGGTCAAATCCCTGCGCGATCCGAACAGCAGCAAAGCCGTTGCCCGGCTCAAAGCCATGAGCCGGCACGTCGACCTCGCGCGTCAGCCCGGTTTTCAGGATATATTCGTATCCGCTCTGAGGCTAGCCCCGTGGAATTGATCGGCTACTCATGCGCTTACGTGCCGGTCGAGATCCTTGCCGCGACCGGCTTAAAACCTCATCGCCTCCTGCATGGAGAGATCAAAATGGCCCAGGACGGAGAAAAGTACGCCCGTGTCGATGCCTGTCCCCTTGTCAAATCGACCCTCAGCTATGTTGTCGAGCACCGGGAAGAATTCCGCTGTCTGGTCGGCGGCAGCGGTTGCGATATGGCGCGCCGGATGTTCGACATCCTGGGTAAGATCGTCGATATCCCCACCCTGGTCATCGACAATCCGCGCACCGATCGCTTTTCTATTTATAGCGACGAGATCGACTGGCTGCAAAAAGAACTGGGGAACATTACAGGCAACAAGATCACGGCGGACGCGATCCAAAAGGAGATCCTAAGATGGGAAGCCTTACGCCGGCATTTCCGTACCCTGGACGAAAAAAGGCGGGCCCAGCCTTCGCTGATATCCACCGCGGATTTTCACAAAGCAGTCGTTAACTATCACAAAGGGGAGATCGACTTTCCGCCTTTCATACCGGAAAAATCTTCCGACAAACCGCGCGTTTACTTTCTGGGCAGCGCCCTTCCCTACGAAGCCAACCCGGCCTTGATGCTTTTTGAAGAACGCTTGCGGATCGTAGGCGATAATAACTGCGGGCTGTCGAGATTTTTGAACATAAATTGCGCGGAAACAACCCTGGACGGACTGAAAAAGGCCTATTATGACCAACCGCCCTGTATCATGAAAAGACCCAACCGGCCCTTCTACGAACATGTTACCCGGCAGATCCGGGAGCTGGAATGCCGGGGCGTGATCGCCTGGACCCTCGACTACTGCGACAATTACGAATTCGAGCTCAAACGGCTCGAAAACCGTATCGACCTTCCCGTCCTCAGGATCCGCAGCGACCTTTCGTTCCAGAACCTGGCTCAGTTAAAAACCAGGATCGAAGCCTTCGCGGAGATGCTGTGATCCGACCCGTGGAATATATCAGGAATCCGCCGCCCGCCAAGATCTCGATTGAAGCATGGACCGAACAATTCGAAAAGGTCCCCGACGAGGAGATCAAACGTTATACTTATTATCACAACAACGATTGGGGACGATATCTTTTTCCGCCCGTGCTTTTCATGGTTTACGGTGCCCGGGAATTGAAAAGGTTGAAACTCGACAATTCATTCGCTGCCCTCAGAATGTGGGGCTTCGTGTTCAACGAGACCGAGCGGCTTTTCCGAGCCGGCCAGTCGGATAAAAAGGTGATCGCAACCATGGGTGACCTGGGCATCATCCCCATCATTATCCAGTCCTTCCCAAATTGTGTGCCTTTTTATCCCGAATGCATCTGGTGGACGCCCTTTTTCCGGGAATCCACCGAAATGCTCGATTTTGCCACGAAACTGGGCATACCCGAAGCCGCCTGCTTTTCCCGCGCCGCCCTGTCCGCTTTCCACAAGCGCGCGTATTTTCCGCGCCCGGAAATGGTTATCGCCTCAACCGGCGCATCCTGCGACGATTATTCGTGCATCATGCAGCAGGTCGAGGACCTCGGGTACGAACCCCTCTGGATCGAAATTCCCCTGCGGCGCGAATCCCAAAAATACCTATCGGCGGACAAATATGAAAACGCCGGTTATCCGGCCCGATTTGAGGATTACCTTATCAACGAGTATAAGACCGTCTGGAATAAAATGACTGCGCTGACCGGGATCAACAATCTCAACCGGCTGAAGGACAGCATCATAAAGGCGAACCGCTTGCGCGGCATGGTCGAGGAAATGAAGAACATTGCGGGGCAAGCTGAGAACCAACCCCTGCCGGCGCTTGAGATGATGACGATCGAATTCGGTAACCTCTACGGTTACGCCGACATGGATGAATGGATCAACATCGTCGAGATGCTCTTGGACCTGGTCCGGGAGCGGGTCGCAAAAAAAGTCGGAGTGCTTGACCGGAACGCGGTCCCGGTCGCCTGGGTCACGCCCTCGGCCGACCCGTATCTGCTCAACCTCGTTGAAGACCTGGGCGGCCGGGTCGTCGCCACCGAATACGTGATCAACCAGGCTTTGGTGCCGGTGGAGGAGAACATCGACCCTTTCCGGGCCTTGGCCCGCGCTTTTATGAAATCATCGCTTAACGGTTCAACCTCGGAACGGGTTAAGAGGATCACGGGCATAGCCGGTTCCGGTCAAATAAAAGGGGTGATCATAACCAACATGCTCGGGGCGTCCCACTGCGCCATGGAAACAAGGCTGATCGAGAAGGAATTGCAGTCCGTTCCCGTGCTGGCCATCGACGTCCCGGCCCCCTTCGGCATCACGGAGCAGATCCGGACCCGGATCGAGGCATTCATGGAGATGATCCGATGAAAATTAATTTCGAATTTATGGTCCTATTATGACCGAGTTGCTTACTCCCCGCGAACGGTTTAACCTGCTCGTCATTGACGAGAAACCAGACCGTTGTAATGTCTTGCCCCTTATCACTTCCCACAGCGCGACCGTGACCGGGATCAGTATGAGAGAATATTACACGGACGGCGTAGCCTTGGCCCGCTCGCAGATCGCGGCGATCGAGGAATACGGCCACGATGCGATTTCCATTTTTTCCGAAGTCGGGATAATCGCCGAGGCCATGGGTTCGGAATTTGAATACCCGGAAGACGACTTGCCGATCCTGAAAACCCCGGCCCTGGACCGAACAGAGGTAGACAAGCTCGCGGTCCCGGACCCGGCGCGGGACGGCCGTCTGCACGTTTATCTCGACGCGATCCGTTACGCTTACGACGCGCTCGCCGACCGATATCCGATCTTCGCTTATATCCCGGCGCCCTTTACGACGGCCATGATGCTTTCCAACCCGGACCGATTCCTGACGGACACGATCCGCAATCCGGACCGGGTAAAAGCAACCATGGAGATCAGCCTCGAAGCGACCATCCGCTTCGTCCGGGACATCATCAATACCGGCGGGCTCCCCCTTATCGTCGACCCCCTGGCTTCGTCCAGCGTTATCAGCCCCCGCACGTTCCGGGGACTGGCCCTGCCTTATGAACAGGCGTTAATCAAGTATCTACACCGCTTCGATTTCGATGTCATACTCCATATCTGCGGGGACACGACGCCGATCCTCGATCTCCTACCGGATACCGGTGCGGACCTGATCAGTCTGGATAAGGTCGAATTGATCAACGCGATGGGAAAATTGTCGAAAAAAATGAGGATCATCGGCAATTATGACACCTCGGCGATCATGAACAATAAACCGGACGAGATCAGTCACAAAGTGAAGGAAATGGTGAAACTGGGCATGACTACGGAAAAAGGTTATATCGCCTCGACCGGATGCGAAGTTCCGATCCAAACGCCTCGGGAGAACCTTAAGGCATTTATCGGCGCGGCCAAGGAGGTTGGATGGTATTGGGAATAGACATCGGTTCCTGCTACACGAAAGGGATTCTCATCGATACGCGCGTCATCGGCAAACACCTCGTCAAGACATCCTTCAAACCGAAGTCGGCGATTGAAGAGGTCAAGAACAACCTGACGGGATACGACCGGATCGTGGCGACTGGTTATGGCCGGGAATTAGTCATGGGGGCGGACCGGATCATCACGGAAATATCCGCCCTGGCCCGGGGCGCCTCATATATCAATCCCGCGGTCCGGACCGTCATCGACATCGGCGGCCAGGACAGTAAAATAATCAAAATCAAAGACCGAAAGATCGAACGTTTTGTAATGAACGACCGGTGCGCGGCCGGCACTGGAAATTTCGTCGAAAAGATCAGTCTTTCCCTGGGTTTGACCCTGGAGGAATTCGGGCGCCTGGCTTTAAAATCGGACCGGCCCGAACCGATCGATTCCCTGTGCGTGGTCATGGCCGAAACCGAAATCCTGAGCCTGGTCAGCGAGGAAAAGAATCTTGAAGATATCGTCTTCGGCGTCTGCGATGCCCTGATCCGCCGTTTGATCGGCCTGGGCAGTCAGATCGGGATCGAAGAACCGGTGCTTTTCTGCGGCGGCGGGGCCCTGAACCCCGGACTGGTCAAAGCCCTGGGGCGCGTCATCAAGGACGTGACTGTTCCGGCCGACCCCCAATTCGTCGGCGCGCTCGGCGCGGCCGTTTCTTGAATTTCAATGGAATTTCGTTGACATCGGATATGATTGGGTATATAATTGATCATGAAAATCACCCTATCAAGGAGGATATGAATGACTAACGGCACGAGCGAAGCCATTACCCGCATCAAGGATACGACCGCCAATCCCGCGCCCCTCGGGTTGCTCGGGTTCGGTATGACGACGGTTCTCTTAAACCTGCACAACGCCGGATTTTACGCTTTGGGCTCGACGATCCTGGCGATGGGTATATTCTACGGCGGACTGGCCCAGATCATCGCGGGGATCATGGAATGGAAGAAAAACAACACTTTCGGTGCCACCGCTTTCACATCCTACGGGCTTTTCTGGCTGACCCTGGTCGCATTGATCGTCATGCCGGAAATGGGTTGGATCGAGGCGCCGGAGACAAAAGCGATGGCATTTTACCTTTTAATCTGGGGGATCTTCACGCTGGTCATGTTCTTCGGTACCTTGAAATTGAACCGGGCGCTTCAGTTCGTATTTTTATCTCTGGCGATCCTCTTCTTCTTACTGTCGCTCGGTGACTTTACGGGCAGCGGATTGATCACGAAGATCGCCGGGTTCGAAGGGATAATCTGCGGCTTGTCCGCGATCTACGCCGGATTGGCCCAGGTCCTGAACGAGGTTTATGGCAAAACGGTCTGGCCCTTGGGAATCACCAGCCGATGAAAAAACCAACCGTACGGACTTAAGGAGAAAAAATGAAGGAAAAAGCGATGGCCGACAAGGATCCAAAAGTCCAGGAAATCTTGAGACAGATACCCCAGGTGGATAAGGTTTTGAACCACCCCCGGATCACGGTATTCTTAGACCGGATCGACCACGACTACCTGGCCCAGATCGTCCGGAGCCAGGTCGACGTTTTCCGGGATCGCGTTCAGGCCGGCGAGAAACTGGACCTGGATAATTTGTACGATTCGATCGTAACGGAAATAAACGACCTGCTTGCTCCTTATTTCCGCTATGCGGTCAACGCACTCGGCATCGTGCTCCATACCGGCCTGGGCCGGGCGCCGTTCAGCCCGGATATAACGGCGGCCATGGTTTCGGTCACGAAAGGGTATTCGCGGCTTCAGATCGACGACGAGGGTAAACGGGACGACCGGTACCGGAAGATCGGAGCCCTGCTCCGGATCCTGACCGGCGCCGAATCGGCCCTGATCGTCAATAATAACGCCGGCGCGACCCTTTTAATTCTCCACGCCCTGGCGGCCGGCAAGGAAGTCATTATCTCCCGCGGCCAGCTGATTGAGATCGGCGGCGCCTTCCGTATACCCGACGTCATGGCCCAGAGCGGCGCGGTCATGCGGGAAGTCGGGACCACAAACCGCACCCATTTGAAAGATTACGAATCGGCCCTGAACCCCGCGACCGGCGCCCTGCTCCGGGTCCACCAGTCGAACTACCGGATCGCCGGGTTCACCAAGGAAGTCACTCTTGAGGAGCTAGTCGAGCTGGGCCGGAAACACAATATCCCGGTAGTCGACGATTTAGGCAGCGGAGCCCTGATCGACCTTTCCCGGTTTGGCCTGCCCAAGGAACCGCTGGTCCAAGACAGCGTCAAGACCGGCGCGGACGTGATTTGTTTCAGCGGCGACAAATTGATCGGCGGCCCCCAGTGCGGGATCATCATTGGACGGAAACCTCTCATCGACCGGATCAAAAAAGATCCCCTGACCCGGGCTTTGCGCTGCGACAAACTGACCAACGCCGCCCTGGAAGCGACCCTGCGCCTGTTCTTGCGGAGCGAAACCGAACTGATCCGAAGTCACGCCGTATTGGGGCTGCTCCTCCGGACCCCTCGGATGATCAAAAACCAGGCGAACAAATGCGCGCGGATGCTACGTAAATCATTCGCCGACCGTCTCGATATATCGGTTCGCGAAGCCGTTTCAGAGATCGGCGGGGGATCCCTGAGCACGGAACAGCTGCCGACCTTTGTCGTCGCGGTGACCCCGAAACAGGGTACGGTCGACGAACTGGCCGGTAAGCTCCGCCTTGCCTCGACCCCGGTTTTCGGCCGGGTTGCCGACAATTCTCTGCTCCTTGATTTCCGAACCGTTCTTAAAGGCGAAGAGAAGATAGTGATCCGGGCGTTTGAAGAAATGTTTAAGAAATAATGAACCGCCACATCGTCATCGGCACGGCCGGTCATATCGATCACGGCAAAAGCGCACTGATTAAAAGCCTGACCGGCACCGACCCCGACCGACTTAAGGAAGAAAAGGAGCGGGGCATGACCACGGACCTGGGTTTCGCCTTTTACGGCGATAATGTAACGATCATCGACGTGCCGGGTCACGAAAAATTCGTCCGTCATATGCTTGCCGGTGCCAGCACCATCGATTTTGTCCTGTTCGTCATCGCCGCCGACGACGGGGTTATGCCCCAAACCGTGGAACACCTCGAGATCCTCAAGCTGCTCGACCTTAAAAAAGGGATCATCGTCCTGACCAAGAAAGACCTGGTCAAAGACGACTGGCTGGAAATGGTCTCCGCCGACATCCGGAAACTTATTCACGGCACCTTCCTCGAGAGCGCGCCGATCCTGCCCGTATCCAACGTCACCGGCGAAGGTATCGATATCCTGAAGACCAAGCTGACGGAAATGATCGGCCAGATCGAATTCAAACCGGACCTCGGCATTTTCCGAATGCCGATCGACCGTCATTTCATTATCAAGGGTTTCGGAACGGTCGTGGCCGGAACGATCCTGTCCGGGAAGATCCGGATCGGGGACACATTGGAGATCCTCCCTCAAAAAACCAAAGTCAAGATCCGAGGCATCGAAGTCCATAACAAGAAAGTCGAAGAAGCGACCGTGGGTTACCGCGCCGCGATCAACCTCGCGGGCGTCGAAAAAGAGGAAGTGGAACGGGGGTACGTACTGGCCCAGATCGGTTATTTCGAACCTTCGAGCTTTCTAAACGCATCCCTTTACCTTTTACAGTCCTGCGTTAAACCGATGAAGACATTCGCCCGGGTCCGCATCCACCTCGGCACCAGCGAGCTTTTCGGCCGCGCCGTCCTCCTGGAGAAAAAACTCCTCATGCCCGGCGAAAAGGGCATGGTCCAGTTCCGGCTGGAAACCCCGGCGGTCAGCAACATCGGCGACCGGTTCGTGATCCGTACCTATGCACCGCCCAACACGATCGGCGGCGGGACGATCATCGACCCCAAAGCGGCCAAAGTGACCGCCTACGACGAGCAGTTGATCGATCATCTGCAGAAGATCGAGACCGGCAACCCGGAAAAGCGAGTCGAGGAGAACCTGAACGAAAATTTCAATCTGCCGCGTAAGGTGGATGAGATCGCCTACGATTTGAACATCCTGGCGAGCGAAGTCCCCGGCCTGCTCAAACAGCTTATGGCCCAGGGAACCGTCGTCTGCCTCGACGAAAAGCGGGGTTTGTATTACACCCGGGCCAATCTGGACATATTATCACAAAAGATCATTGCCGCCCTGAAAGCCTTCCATCAGGCAAACCCGGCCCGGACCGGACCTCTACGCCTGGAACTGTCAACTCAGGCCAGCCGCAACCTCGACCACCTCCTGTTCAACTACGCCCTGGATCGCATGGTCAAAGACAACCTCATCCAAATCCATAACGACGACCGGATCAGCCTTGCCGAATTCCAGGTCCGGATCGACGACCCCCTGAACCAAATGTTGAAGAAAATCGAGCGGATCTTTTTGAACGCCGGTTACAAACCGCCCGATTATAACGAGCTGCTGACCCTGAGGTTGGGTCCGGAAGAAATGGTCAAAAAAGCTCATCGTTACATGCTCGATACCGGGGTTCTGGTTTATATCGGCGAATCGATATCGATGCACCGCGATCTGGTTCTCCAAGCCCGAGAAAAACTGATCGGTTTCCTCCGCAAAAAACCGGAGATCCGGGTTTCCGAGTTCCGCGACCTTTTGGACGCGAGCCGGAAATACGTCTTGCCCCTGCTCATCTATTTCGACACTCAAGGGGTGACGATAAAACGCGGGGATGTCCGGGTCTTGGCCGAAAAATACCGTTCCGCTTGATACTATTTTGTTACACGTGTTTATTATTATTCAATCTCTTTTTTTGTTAATCCTGGTTTTTAGTTAATCTGGTCTTTATGCCATCTGCCATCAGCAAAAAAATCCCGAACCAAAAGGTTCAGGATTTTTAAGGCGGCAGCCGGATTTGCACCGGCGAATAACGGTTTTGCAGACCGTCGCCTTGCTGCTTGGCTATACCGCCGTGATCAGATGATAGTATAATCAAAATCAATTTCGAGTCAATATCCCGATCCGCCACTTTTTATCAATTTTCAATTACAAAATCCAAATTACAAATGCCAAATCAATGACCAATGTCAAAGTACAAATTTTATCATTTGGGATTTGAACTTGATTTGATATTTGGTTTTTGATATTTGACATTCGATCGTCGTTTACCCTCTCGGGTGATACAACCGGTGGATCTCCTTCAAATATTCCCGGTCGATATGGGTATATATCTGTGTTGTCGAAATATCGGCGTGCCCCAGCAATTCCTGAACCGCCCGGAGGTCGGCGCCGCCCTCCAAAAGATGTGTGGCGAACGAATGCCTTAGGGTATGCGGCGTAACTCGTTTGGATATTCCCGACTTGATCCGGTATTTACGCAGGGCTTTCAAAAAACCCATCCGGCTTAAACGGCGACCCCGGCTATTCAGGATCAGGTTGAAAACGGTCTGGCTTTTAACGAGCTTGGGCCGGCCGATCCGTAAATACGTACGGACGGCTTTGATCGCCTGCCCGCCGACGGGCACGATGCGTTGTTTATTTCCTTTTCCGATAACGCTCAGGATTCCCTCGTCGAGAAAAACGTCCGTGATCTTAAGATCCAGGAGTTCCGAGATCCGCAACCCCGCTCCGTACAATAGTTCTAATCCTGCGCGGTCTCTCAATTCCAGGGGTTCGCTGCCGTCCGCGGTCTCGATGATCACCTTCACCTCATCGATGGATAAAACCACGGGTAATTTGCGGCCGACTTTCAGCAACTCCATTTCCGCGGCGGGGTTGTGAACACCGGGACTGGGACCGGTACGGTAGGCGAAAAAGCTCTTAATGCTGGATATCTTACGGTTTATCGAATAGGGAGCGAGTCCCAAATCGAAAAGGGAACGGACAAAGTCCCTCAGATCTGGATTCCGGGTTCCGGCGAGGGATACACCGCGGCCGCTTAAGAACTTTTCGAGTTGACGCAGATCGTAAACGTATGACCGAATGGTGGTTAACTCGTGGCCCTGGGAGATAAGGTGATTCTCGAAACCGATTATGTCCGCGCTTGAATCGTTCACATCTCGACGACCAGCCGCCGGGGATAATCGGTTAAATTTATGACCCGCCCGTTGGGGCGGACATGAACAATATCCTCGAGGCGGATCCCATATCCGGCCGCCGGATAGTAAAGTCCCGGTTCAACGGTGAAGACGGACCCGGGTTTAATGATGTTCTGGTTGGTTTTGAGCAACCCGAAGGAAGGGCTTTCGTGAATGTTCAAACCGACGCCGTGACCCAGGGTATGGCAGTATCCGATCTGGGTCCGCCGGTCGCTGAGCATGGTCGGGTGGCCGTGCTTTTCGAAGAAACGGCACACTTGCTTTTCGATCTCGAGGGTCCGGGTGCCGACCTTCAGCAAATCAAAAGCGTAATCCTGAACTTCTTTGACGACGCGATAAATGTCTTCGTATCTTTTCGGGGCGAAACCGAAGCATACGGTCCGGGTAAAATCAAAGAAATACCCGCCGCCGATTTCTTGCGGGTATATGTCAAAAACGATCGTCCGGCCGAGTTCAACCGGCTGGTTATCCTGTCCGGAATTATGGGGTATGCCGGCGTCGCGGCCTTGGGCGACGATCAATCCGTTGGAGTTTATCAAACCGTTATCGAAGAGTTCCCGGCGGAGGATATCCTTCAAATCCCCGATCCGTAATTTTTTTCCGGGGCTTTTGTAAATTGCGTTTTTCCGGACCTTCATTTTCTGAACCGACTTTATTAACCGGTCGAAAGCCCGGATCACACCTTCCCCCGCGGATCTCATTCTCGCCACTTCCTTATCGTCTTTGGTTTCGCGCGCCTGCATAATAAGATCATGGTGCACGCTGTTAAAAACCTTTATCCGGCGGTTGACGGATAATATTTGACGCAGATAATTATAAGCGTTACCCAGCGGTAGCGATCCGTAAAAAGCGACGGTCCCGGACACCCGCAGCTGGTCGAGTAAGAATTTTGTCACGAGGGCGTTGGCCCGGGCGGCGTTCCGGTTATTCTCCAGGATCTTCCGGAAATCGATCAGGCTCATGTTTATCAAACGACATCCGGTTTTAGCCGCCTCTTCCCGTTCAATGGACTTATGTATAATCGAGGCCGGTTTTCCGACTTTTTTAACGAAACGACCATTGATGTTCACGCCGTTGAAGAGATAATAGATCGTGGGGTCCGCATTAGCCGATCCCTCGGCATAAAGGGCATCGACCTTCATTTCTTTCATTAAATGGTCAAGGTCTTTCTTCATCGGTCTCCTTATATTCAAACCACCGGTCAACTGTAAAACGTGGCCAGCCTGAAAAAATTTTCCAGGATCATTTGACCGGCGGGATGCTTGTCGTCGAAACGTTCCGGATGAAACTGAACGCCGTAGATCGGTAAAATCGTGTGTTTGATGGTCTCGATGGGACAATTAGGGGATTCGGCAAGCAGCTTGAACTCATATGGTATTTTAGTAACCATCTCTTCGTGAGACTCCCGGACCAGGAATTTATCGCTTAAGCCATCGAACAGTTCGTCTTTTTCGATAACTTTGACCATGTAATAACCGTCGAGCTTCTGCCCTATGTCAACGACGTCCTCGCCGAACGCGAGCCCTATCAATTGGATGCCGAAACAAATGCCCAGGATCGCCCGGGTGTGGCGCCGGATCAGTTCCATTTCGGCGGCGTAAGTCTCGGCAACGCCGATCTCGGCGAGCTTACGCTGGGATCCGGACAGGACGATCGCGTCATATTGTTTCAGCTCCTCGTTCACCCCGAGGGTCGAATAATCACGGACCTCAACCGTATGGACCGCCGCGTCACAGACAATTTTATACAGGTGTTCGATCTGGGGCGAATCCGGTAGGTAATTATCAACGATTAATGTTCTCATCGATCACCTCGAATAAAGCGTCATAAAGTATGCTTTCTTTTACCCTCTTGACTTCTCGGCCCTGGACGAAGACCGCGCCGATGCCCTGACCGCAGGCGATGCCGAAATCCGCTTCCCGGGCTTCGCCCGGTCCGTTGACCACGCAGCCCATGACCGCAACTTTAATGGGTTGGCAGTAATTTTTCAGCCGGCGTTCAACCGCCGCCGCGATCTTCAGAATATCGACGCGGCAGCGGCCGCATGTCGGACAGCTGATCAAGATCGGTCCCTTTTGCCGCAGATTCAGGGCCTTCAATATTTCGAAACCGGCGACCACTTCCTGGACGGGATCGGCGGTCAGGGAAACGCGGATCGTATCTCCGATGCGGCGGGATAGAAGGATCCCCAGCCCGACCGCGCTTTTAATCGCTCCGGGAAAAGCCAGCCCGGCTTCGGTAATACCCAGGTGGAGCGGGTAATGGAAACTGCGGTGCACCGATTCGTAGGCCCGAACCGTATCCGGCACGTCGCAGCCTTTGGTCGAAATCACGATGTCGGTAAACCCTTTCTTCTCGAAAATTTTCAACGCATCGCTGATTGTCGCGACGATCGCCTCGGCGGTGGGATGACGGTATTTTTTCAATATTTTCTTGGGCAACGAACCGGAATTGATCCCGATACGGATCGGGACGCCCTGATCCCGGGCTTTTTGAATCACCGCCTCCAGTTTCCAAGGCTCTCCGATATTGCCGGGATTGATCCGGATCTTATCCACGCCCGAGGCCAACGCCAACAAAGCCAGCCGGTAATCGAAGTGGATATCCGCAACCAGGGGCAGGGAAACGAGTTTCTTGATGGTTTTTAAGGCGACCGCGTCCAAGCGGTCGACAACCGCCAGTCGCACGATCTCGCAGCCTGCCTGGGTCAACCGGCGGATCTGACGGACGGTCGCGGCGATATCCGCGGTTGGGGTTTTGGTCATGGACTGAACGGTGATCGGGTACCCGCCCCCGATCCGGACCCGGCCGATATTTACGACTCGTTTCATAGCCGGCATCATTCCTTTTCGCGGCGGATCTTAGCGCCCAGCCGCCGCAACTTTTTCTCGAACTTTTCGTATCCCCGGTCCAGATGGTAGATCCGGCGGACAACGGTCTTACCCTTGGCGACCAGGGCAGCGAGGATCAGCGATGCGGAAGCGCGAAGATCCGAAGCCATCACATAAGCTCCAGAAAGCGTCTTTACCCCCCGGATCAAAGCCGTATCACCTTCAATCTTTATGTCCGCACCCATCCGGGTCAGTTCCATGGCCTGCATGAAACGGTTCTCGAAAATAGTTTCCTTGATCGTGCTCGTACCCGGGATCACGGACAACAACGCCATGATCTGCGCCTGCATGTCGGTGGGGAATCCCGGATAAGGCGCTACGAACACGTCAACCGGATGGAGACGGCTTTTCCCGGTGACGACAATTCGCTCTCGGCTTACGTCAACCCGGACCCCGATCTCCCTCAGCTTGTCGATGACCGCGGCCAGATGAAAAGGATTGCAGTTTCGGATGGCGATCTTACTGCCGGTGATGGCAGCGGCGATCGCAAAAGTCCCGGCTTCGATCCGGTCCGGAATGATCCGGTAAACGGTCCCGGTCAATTCGGCGCTGCCCCGGATGGTGATCGTCGATGTCCCGGCGCCGGTTATATCCGCACCGAGAGATTGTAGAAAACCCGCCACGTCCACCACCTCCGGTTCACAGGCGGAAGAATTTATCTCGGTCACGCCGGGCGCCTTAACGGCAGCCAGCAGGACGTTGATCGTCGCGCCGACCGATGTCCCTTTGGCACCCTGGAGGTTGATCACGCTCCCCGCGAGCTGTTTCGCGTCCGCGTGAATATACCCGTTTTTAATCTCAACCAGGGTTCCCAGCGCCTTAAAACCTTTGATATGCAGGTCGACGGGCCGGGGTCCGATCGCGCAGCCGCCGGGCAGCGAAACCCGGGCTTTTTTCTCGCGGCCGAGGAGCGAACCGAGAACATAATAGGAAGCCCGCATTTTACGCACGATATCATAGGGCGCGACGTGCCGGCGGATTTTTGGGGTCCAAATTCTTAATATATCACCCTTGAATTTAATCTGGGACCCCAGATATTCAATAAGTTTGACCATGGTCCGGACATCCATCACATCGGGCACGTTCTCCAAAACGACCGGTTTATCCGTCAAGAGCGCGGCCGCTATGATCGACAGGGCGGAATTCTTAGCCCCGGATATGAATACCTCGCCGGTCAATCGGGTGGGCCCTTCGATCGTAAAACGATCCATAATGAAATTATAGTGATTTCGTTATATTTGTCAACCGCTCTTTATTTTTATTATAATGTATTACTATTCCCGTTGTCCCGGTAAACTGATACCTTAGCTGTTCAAACCTGATTCTCTGATCCCTGACTACCTGATAATCTGGTGATCTGATAAACTGATATACTGATGCGTGTCTAGCGTCCAAATCTGGTGGCCAGATCTTCAAGGCTGAACTTGATAACGATCGGCCGCCCGTGAGGGCAAATATAAGGGTTTTCGCAGGCGAACAGCTGGTCGATAAGGCTCTGCATTTCCACGATGGAAAGTCTCTCCCCGGCTTTGACCGCGGCCTTACAGGCCAGGACCTTCGCCACTTCGGATTTTTCCTTCATTAGATCACCCAAGTTGCCGATCTCGTCAAAAAAATTGGCGATATCCTCTCGGTTAACCCGGGCGTCCGAAGGCAGGCTGTCGATTATGACCGTCCGGGCGGAGAATTCTTTAAATTCCATTCCTAGTTCCTCAAGGACCGGTTTGGTCTTGGTATAGATTTCGTATGCTTCCGGAGTCAGTTCGAGCGAGATCGGGAATAAAAGCCGCTGGCCGTGTACGGTGCCCTTCAAAACCGATTCGTATATTATCCGCTCATGAGCGACGTGCTGATCGACCATGATCATACCCGATTTGGTCTGGGCCAGGATATACGTGTTGTGGAGCTGCCAAAATACCCCTGATTCCCGGGTCGTGGGAATTTCCTTTTGGGAAGCCGGGTCGTACGCGATCACCGGTTCCTGCACGAATTCCTCCCTCCTTACGGTCCCGGTGAAAGAGGTGACCGCTTTCGGATCCGGAAAGCTGTAATCAACGGGCGAAGGACGGTTAAAAACGTGTTTTTTTATCGCCTGGGTCAGCAGATCCGCGATGTAGCGCTCATCCCGAAACCGAACCTCGGTTTTACCGGGATGGATATTCACATCAACCTGCGAAGGGTCGATCACTATGTTGAGCAGGAAAGCCGGTACATTCTTCGGATTTTCATAGGTTTCCATTATCGTGCGGTACAAGCGCGGATACCGGACCGGTCGGAAATTCACATACAGATAGTTGAGCGCATGCCGATATTGGAAGTCGCGCTGGGAAAAGTAACCGTTGAAAATGACATTGTTCGTTGTTTGGTCGAGTTTGATCAAATGGTCGGTAACGATCTTGGGATAAATGAGTTTTAAACGTTTTTCCAGTGTCGTGACGGCGCTGAGATTGACCAGGGTCCGATCCGTTTCCACTAAAGTGAAATTTACATTGAAGGAAATCAGCCCGTATACCCGGACTGTTTCGGAAACCAAACGGCGCTCCCAATCGGCGGATTTTAAGAATTTCTGACGGGCAGGCAGGTTGAAAAATAATCCCGTTACCTTGATCCGGGTACCCATGGGTCGGTGCGAATCAAATATGCCTTTAACTTCACCGCCGGAAACTTCGATCCTGGTTCCTTCTATGCCGTTCGACGTTTCCAAGTCGAAAAATGATACCTGGCAGATGCTGGCTAGGGCTTCGCCGCGGAAACCGTAGGAACGGATCTTCTCGATATCTTCGACATCACTTATTTTACTGGTCGCGTATCTTTCAATGGCGAGTAAGGCGTCTTCTCGTGCCATGCCGATCCCGTTGTCGTTGACCAGGCACTTCTTCTTGCCTCCCTCTTCGATCTCTATTTCTATGCGTCGTGCTTTGGCATCGAGGGAGTTTTCGATCAACTCTTTTATCACCGAATTCGGCCTGGTAATAACTTCACCGGCGGCGATTTTGTTTCGAACTTCGGGCGTCAATAACTTGATTTTGCCCATAGGCTATTCTATTGAAGAAAAGGTTAAAGTCAACCCCGCACCATTTTGATCGAAGGCGGTTGGAAAACCCATTTCCCTTCGGTTTATAAAGGGAATTTGTGTTTGATAATTTTGAAGGAGATCGGTAAAAATGGTGCGTGGGCGTCGCCAAAAAACAAATAAAAAAGGCGCGGTTTTCCGCGCCTTTTTATCAATCGTCCCGGCGTTTACAATTTTTTAATAAACCCAACGGCCAGGCGTGCGGCTCGTTCGATATCCTTAAGGGACACGGTTTCGACCGGCGAATGCATGTAACGCAGGGGTATGCCGAGGATCGCAGTTGGTATTCCATCTTTGTTGAAAGCGATGTCGTCCGCGTCCGTTCCGGTCGTAGAAGGCATCGGCTCCACCTGATACGGGATCTCGAGTTCGCGGGCGGTTTCGGCAAGCGTTTGAAATAACTTTTGGGGTATGGTCCCGCCCCGGCCGATAGCGGGTCCCAAATTCAGGGGGTAAAATTCCCCCTCATGAAGATCCGGATATTCGGCGTGACACACGTCGATGACCAACGCGTAGTCGAGCGGTAAGCGGTTGGAAAACACCCGAGCACCCAGACCCGTGTACTCCTCCTGGCTGGTCGCGACGAAATGGATGGACACCGGTCGCGGAGAATCGATCATGTCTTTTAAAACCATTATCCCGCATGCGACGCTCGCCCGGTTATCGAGCGCCTTGGCGCTTCTCAAATCCGGCGTGAGCTTGCGGTATTGACCAGCGAACGCTACGGTATCGCCGATGCCGACCAGTGATCGCACTTTTTCCGGGGGCAGTCCGGTATCGATGAACAAATCGGATACGGGGATGATTTTATTCCTTTCTGCGGCGGTGATCAGGTGCGGCGGTTTTACCCCGACATAACCGGCGATACGCTCCCGGCCCAGAATCGTCACTTCCTGCCCGGGATAAATGCGCGGGTCGCAACCACCCACCATGCTGAATCGGATATAACCTTTTTCGTCCAGCGCCGTGACCATCAAACCCACTTCGTCGCCGTGGCAGGCGATCAGGACATGCTTCGGTCCGGATCCGGGAAGCGTCGCGTAGACGCTCCCGTCGGGGCTGATCTCGGCCGCGATACCCAACGCTTTAATTTCCGCGGCAATAACATCGCTTACGTCGCCGGCGAAGGCGACGCCGATCGCGCCGGTCAATGATTCCAATAAACGATCGAGATATTCCATGCCCGGTCCTTATTTCATCGACGGCGGTTGGCTACCGGCGTCCTTGTTCTCGTGGTTTTTCACCAGCGAACTCAGAACCAGGTTGCCGGCATCGGACGAGATCATGGCCTGGACCTGGGCTTTAACCGTTTGATTGAGGTATTTCGCGCCGTCATCGACGACCACCTTAACCCCTTCGATATAACCGACTCCTTCGTTAGGGTTTTTACCTTTCTTTAATATCTTTACGGTGATTATTTTTCGCGGACTAAAAATCGGTGTCAGCATCCGATACAAATCCCGAATGTCGATCACCTTGACCAGGGGAAAAGTCTTTGCTTGCCGGCACAATTCGTCCGAAGTGGTTATTACCCGGGCCTTCTTTTTGGCCGCGATCTTCAGGATATATTCCTCCTCGGCCAGGCCGTCAACGCTGCCGCCGATGAATTCGATCGGCGCGTTTTTCTTTATGATCTGGATCGCCCGGTCGACGTCGTTGCCCAAATATTTACGGGCGATCGATTTGACCAGGAACGGGATGATTACCTTTCCTTCAAAAAATTTCTTTTCGAAAAGATAAACGGTGCGCCCGTCGACGAAACTGGAAGAATCAAGGACATAACGGATTTCGTGTTTGAAGAACAGCATATTCATACCTCCTTAAGAACCTAAAGCGATATTCACCGCTTCCTGGATATCGGCGACCCCGGTGATTTCGATATCCAAGTCGGCGGGCCGGGAATTCTTTTTCGGCACGAGAGCCGAAACTAGTCCCAGTTTTTCCGCCTCCTTAAGCCTCATGTCTAAACCGTAGACGGGACGGATCTCGCCCCCCAATCCCACCTCGCCGACCGCGATCGTCCCTTTCGGGATCGCCCGGTTTTTAATTGACGAAGCGATCGCGAGAATGATCCCCAGGTCGCTGGAGGGTTCGAAGACCTTGATGCCGCCGACCGCGTTCACGAAGCAGTCCAGGCCGTAAACGTTTATCCCGGCCCGCCGCTCCAGGACCGCCAGCAGCATGGCCAGTCTTTTATAATCAAGACCGGTCGCCACGCGCTGGGGATAGTTAAAAAAAGTCGGGCTGGTCAGGGCCTGGACTTCGACCAGTATCGGCCGAGAACCTTCGATAACGGACACGATGACCGAACCCGAAGCACCGGATTCGGACATGAAAAGTTTTGAGGGATTGGCGACCTCTTTTAAACCGGATTCGGTCATTTCAAAAACCCCGATCTCGTTCGTGGATCCGAACCGGTTTTTTATCGCCCTCAGGATCCGGTACTGCTGGTCTTTGTCTCCTTCAAAATATAAAACCGTATCCACGATGTGTTCCAGGGTCTTGGGCCCGGCGATCAACCCGAATTTTGTCACGTGCCCGATAACCGCCGTGGTCACGCCGCATGCCTTGGCAAACCTCATCAGGTCGCTACCGCATTCCCGGACCTGAGCGACGCTGCCCGGCGCGGAATTCAAATTTGATTTGTACGCGGTTTGGATCGAATCGATGATCAGAAGGTCCGGTTTCAAGGTCCGGGCGGTTGCCAGGATCGTCTCCAGTTCAGTTTCGGCCAGAAAATTAATCGCCTGACCGCTGATCCCGAGACGCTCGGCACGCAGCCGGATCTGGTAGGCTGATTCTTCGCCGCTGACATAAAGCACGGACCCTCCGGAACGGGCGATAAAATCCGAGATCTGAAGCATGAGCGTTGATTTGCCGATCCCCGGGTCGCCGCCCAGAAGGATAAAAGAACCTTTGACCAACCCGCCCCCCAAAACGCGATCCATTTCCGAGTTGCCGATCGACTTTCGCTTCTCTTCGGCATAGGGGACCTGAGCCAGCAGCTTAGGCTCGGCGGGCGGTCTTTCCTCCGCCACCGTGACCGCCTCTTCGACCATGGTATTGTATTCGCCGCAGGCCGGACAGCGACCCAGCCACTTCGGAGAAAAAGCGCCGCAGCTCTGACACGTGAACTGGGTCTTCATTAAAACACTTTGATCTTTACGTCTTTCAGGTCCATGTATTTCTTGGGATTATTCTTAATATCGTCCACCAGGTCTTTCAGGGATTTGGCGGTCGAGCGCATCTCCTGATAAAGCTCGTCGGATTTAATAAGTCTGCCGACCGTACCGTCCCCTTTCAGCATGATCGAGATCGAATCCAGCCGCTGGACCAAGGTATTGAGCTGGTCGCCCGGCTGCTGGAACATCTGCGAAAGGTTTTTTATATTTTTATCGATCGCCTGGGATAACTGGTTGCCCATATCGTTCAGATCGGGTAATTTTATATTTTCGATCATTTTAATGACTTTGCTCAGATCGCCCGCGATCGATTCCAGATCCAGGGATTCGACAACCCCTTCGAAAACAAGGCCCGTTACGGTACTCGTTCCGGGCGTGATCTTTATATACCGGTCGCCGCCTAGCAGGCTGCCGGAACGAAGCGCGAACCGGGAATCTTCGGGCAGAGGGATATCCCGGGAAACCGACAGGACGGCCCGGACCCTCTCGCCTTCGATCCGCAACGATTTGATCTTGCCCTTTTCCAACCCGTAAACCATGACCGGGTCTCCGATCCGCAGACCGCCCACGTCCGAATAAAATACCGAAACATCGCGGGTATTGCGCATCCCGATCTTGCCGTTAAGCCAGGTGTAAAGGATGATGAAGAAAACGACACCGACGACGACAAAAAAGCCGACCAAAGTGTCCCTGATTTTTTTCCTATCCATAATATTCCTTTCCGATTTTATCCAATCTCGCGATTCGGCCGTTTTTCAACATGTACAGCACGTCGCCGATCGCCTGCGCGGTTTCCAGGTCGTGGGTCACCACGACACCGCTTTTTCGGTAATCCTTTTTCAAGTTGCCTATTAGTTTTACGATCCGGTCTTTCATAACCGGATCGAGCCCCGTGGTCGGCTCATCATAAAACAGGTACTTCGGGTCCAGCGACAACGCCCGGCCGATCGACACCAAGCGTTTCATGCCTCCGGACAGGGAACGCGGGTATAAGGTTTCTTTACCCGGCAAACCCACGATCTCCAGTATTTTGGCGACTTTTTCGCGGATTTCCCGAACCGATGCCGAACTGTGCTCGACCAGGGGCAGGGCGACGTTTTCCCGGACGTTCATGGAATCGAAAAGCGCGGCACCCTGAAAAACAAACCCGATCTTCTTACGCAGCTCGTATATCTCTCGGCGGTCGGCTTTCTGGACCGACTGCCCGTCGATAAAAACCTCGCCTTCGTCGAGTGTGGACAAACCGATTAACGACTTGAGGAGCACCGTCTTGCCCGTTCCGGAAGGACCGAGGATGACGACCAGTTTTGCTTCCGGCACCGTGAAGCTGACATGGTCCAGGACGACCAGCTCGTCGAACTTCTTTGAGAGATCCTTGACTTCGATCATGCGGCCGCCATTTTCGTGCCGATCAGCTGAAAACGATCAACGCCACCAGGAAGTCCAGGATCAAGACCAGGATCGAGGCGGTCACCACGGCGCGCGTCGCAGCGTTGCCGACCTCCCGGGCGCCCCCCTTGACCCGGAAACCGAAGTAACATCCGGAGGTGGCGATGACGACCGAAAAGAACAGACTTTTGATCAACCCGCCGAAAAAATCGCGGGCGAAGAAAAAATGGATGAGCCCATAGTTGAAAACGCTGAAGGGCACGCCGAGGAAGTAATTGGCATATACCGCTCCACACAGCAGCGCGTCGAACTCGGCGATGATCGACAGGATCGGCAAGGCGATAAAGGTACCGATGATCCGGGGTAGGCAGAGGAAGCGGTACGGATCGACCGCCATCGCCTCCAAGGCGTCGATCTGTTCGGTTACGCGCATCGTGCCGATCTCCGCGGCCATCGATGACGCGCAGCGTCCGCTGACCATAAGCGCGGTAAGGACCGGCCCGAGTTCGATCAAAACCATCCGCCCGACCGTATAACCGAGTATGTACTTGGGGACCGTACCGGAACCGACGATCTGATAAAGCGTCTGGACGGTCGAGACCAACCCGACAAAGGTGGCGATCACCAGGATCAAAGGCAGGGATCTGATGCCGACGTCGAAAACCTGATCGAGGATTATGCTCCGGGTCTTGCTGAGGCGCCACGGAATGAAGACGCTGCGGATCAGAAAACCGGTATAATCCGTGATCGAACTAAAAAGGTTCATACCCTTCTTCGGAACCGGCTTCCTCGCGCATCGAAATATTGCTGAACCGTGAATACTCGCCGAAAAAGCTGAGCTCAAATGATGCGGTCGGACCGTTCCGCTGTTTGGCGATATTGATCTCCGCGATCCCTTTCTTTTCGGTTTCGGTGTTGTAAAATTCCTCGCGGAAGAGCAATATCACGACGTCCGCGTCCTGCTCGATGGCGCCGCTTTCCCGGAGGTCCGCCAATCGGGGCCGGTTGTCGTCACGACGTTCGGGCGACCGGGAAAGCTGGGAGACCACGACCACGGGGCAATTAAGCTCTTTGGCCAACCCTTTGAGGGCCCGGGATATTTCCGAGATTTCCTGCTGGCGGGAGGCCTGGTTGCGGACGCTTTTCGTCCCTTCCAGCATCTGCATGTAATCGATGATCACCATCTGGATATCGTTCTCCACCCGTAGCCGGCGGGCCTTGGCCTTGATCTCCAGGATGGAAAGGTTCGCCGAATCGTCGATGTAGATCGGCGCCTTGTCGAAATTACCCGCGGCGGTCGCCAGGTTAACCCAATCCTGATTGGACAGCTTGCCGCGTCGGAAATTTGTCGAATTCACTTCCGCCTCGCAGCAGAGCAGGCGCTGGACCAGCATTTCCGCGGACATTTCCAGGGAAAAAATCGCGACCGGAAGGTTTTGCTTCACGGCCGCGTGCTGGGCGACGTTCAACACAAAGGCGGTCTTTCCCATGGAAGGCCGTCCGGCGACAATGATGTAATCGCCTTTCTGAAAACCGGAGGTCAACTCGTCGAGCTTGTAATATCCGGTACCGACACCGGTCAGCATGCGCTCGCCGCGCATCTTTTCGGCCGTCTCGAGGACCTTCATGATGTAGTTGCGGATATGGGTCGGCTCCTTTCGGATGCCCCGTTCTTTTATGTCAAAGATCACATTCTGCGCGTAATCGAGGATTTCGGCCGCCGGATTGGTATCGTCAAAACCGCTCTTGAGGAGCTCCAGGGATGCATTGATGACGCTCCGCTTGAGGGCCTTATCCAAAACGACGCGGGCGTGGTGTTCAACATTGGCCGTGGTGATGATATTGGCGACGATATTGGATAGATATTCGGCTCCGCCGATCTCATCCAGGACTTTATTCTGCTTGAGCGAATCCGTGAGGGTCACCAGGTCGGGTGCGACATTTCGGCTGAAGAGATCGAGGATGGCCCGGTATATCTTCTGGTTGGCGGGCGAGTAAAAATGCGATTCCTGAAGGATCTCCATGACTTTGGCCAGGGCCGTAGTATCAAGGAGGATCGCGCCGAGAACCGCTTCTTCGGCTTCCAGAGAATGAGGCGGAACGCGTTTTTCTTCCATGGTTTAACTCCGGGTTATGCTCAAAAATTCACCTCAATTGACTGACCGTATGTCCGTTTAACGAATTCTTTTTTTCTTGGGTTCGGGGTCCTTACCCGTCAACCGGGAACGACAAATATCCAGGATCCGGTTGGCCATCGTCCATTTGTCCGAGGCTTCAAATTTGTGGATCCGCCCCGGACGTTCTAGGACCTGAGCGTCGGAGATATCGCCGCCCAGCGTAAGGGGTGAATTAAAAACGATCAGATCCACTCCCTTGTCTTTCATTTTTGCCCGGGCTCGATCCAAACCGTTACGATCCTCAAGCGAAAAACCGACGAATATCTTCTTCCCCTTCCGGGACGAAAGGGCCTTTAAAATATCGGCGGACTTTTTTAAAACGAGTTTGAACTTGGGTAAGTGGCTTTTTATCGGAGCCGGGGTCTCTGGTTCGTAATCGTTGACGGCAGCCGCCATGATCAGGCAGTCGGTCCGATCGATATCATGTTTTAGAATATCGAGCATTTCTTTATTGGTCCGCACCCGGTCGAATGGTAGCCCCTCGGGTATGGCGACGCCGACCTCACCGAAAACCCCGCGGGCATCCGCCCCGCGGCACAGAGCCGCGGAAAGCAGCTCCAAAGCCATCCGGCCCGAAGACCGGTTGCTTAAAACACGGACCGGATCCAGGTCCGCTTCGGTCCGGCCGCCGGTGATAAGAAATTTGTATCCGTCCAGGGACGACCGGGATTCATGAACCGCCCGGATCTTCCGGTAGATAATTTCCGCCGGGGGAAAGCGTCCCTTACCGATCTTCCCCGAAGCCAGGGGTCCGGATATCGGGCTTAAAAAATGGCATCTGTCCGCCATCAGGGTCCGGACGTTTTCTTTGACGCGCGGGTTGTCCCACATTCCCTCGTCCATCGCCGGCACGAATAGTATTGGTTTAGGAAAAGAAATCAGGATAGTCGACAGCAGGTCGTCCCCGATTCCGGCCGCCGTTTTGCCGATCGCGTTGGCGGTTGCCGGCGCGATCACGAGCAGGTCTCCCCACTCCGCAAGGGCAAGGTGCTTTATGCCCCGGGTAAGGGCGAACTGGTCGATGTATATTTCATTTTTTGAAAGCGTCTGACCGCTTAACGGCGTAACAAAATTTAAAGCGGCCGAGGTCATGATGATTTTCACTTCATGGCCGTTTTTCACCAATAACCGGGTCAAATCCAGGGCCTTATAAGCGGCGATGGAGCCGGTTATACCCAGCACGATTTTCACTCTTTATACCTGATTTTCCCGCTCATCAATTTCCGCAAAGCTTCGAGTACTAGGTTTGTGTTCTGATCGACCAAACCTTTTATCTGTTCCTCTTTTAATTTGCGGGCCTCCAGGGCGGCAATATTTATCGCCTTGTATTTGTTTTCGTATTTTTCCCAAATTTTTTCGATCGTAAAAATCATTTAGCATCCTCCTTCGCGTGTTATCTTAATTAGTATAACCATTTTACCATGACCGTCAACCCTATCCCTCATTGGAACGAACAGCTGCCGTCTAAAATCCGTTCGATTTTCCCGTCCGGAAACGTGATCACCAATCCACCGTCGCCGCTGATATCGATCGCCCGGCCGGTAATAACCCGGCCGGCGTTTTCGATCCGGACGTTACGCCCCAGCATGACCGTGTAGTGGCGCCATTTCACAAGGATTTCCTGGGTTCGGTCTAATTTGTACAATCCGTACAGATCGTCGATTTCCTTGCACAACAGGTCAAAGATCATCATTTTGTCAAACTTTTTCTTCAATTCGATATAGATCGATGTCGAAGTCAATTCTATGTCGTCCGGGAAATCACGAATGTTCAAGTTCAAACCCAAGCCCAAGATGACCTTCCCGTCGACCGGATCAACCAGGACCCCGCCGATTTTTTTACCGTTCAGCATGATATCATTAGGCCATTTGATACCCAACAGAATATCGTAGGAATTCATGGTTTCGCATATGGCCACGGTTCCGATGAGATTCATGAGCTGTGGTTGGGTCGACACCAGAAGGGACGACATCCACAGACCGCCTTCCGGAGAAAACCAGGTTCGCCCAAAACGACCCTTCCCCATGGTTTGACGGTCGGAAACAACAACCGTACCTTCGGGCACTTCCCCGACGATCGAACGCAGGTAGTCGTTGGTCGACTCGACTGCGTCCAAATAGTAGATCTTGCTCTTTATGATCATGCCGTAACCGGTCTATCTGGTTTTTTTAGTCTGTTTTGTCTTTCTGGCACCCCGTTTCTCCTCCGCCTAGTTATGCCTTTTTCCAAGCACGGTTTCGATAAATTGTTTGCCGTGCATTATGCCCAGAGCCCCTTCCTTAACCGAATTCTCGTCATAAAACGTGACATTATCCGCGGGCTGCCGAGGATCCCAAATGGCAACCGGCACCGGGTCTTTCACATGGTTTCCATATTCGACCGGTGTCGGGTGATCGGGCAAGATCGCGACGACCGCTTCGATCTTGCTCTCTTCCAACCGGTTAAGAACCCGAGCGACCAACCGGTGGTCAAGATATTCAATGGCCTTGATCTTCATCTCCAAGTCCTTGCTATGTCCGGCTTCATCGGTCGCCTCGACATGGCAGTATACGAAATCGTGGTCGGCCAGGGCTGCGATGCAGGCGTCGGCCTTGCCTTCGTAATTGGTATCCCACATCCCGGTCGCACCCGCGACGCGAATCACGTCCATACCGGCGTAAATGCCGGTGCCGTTGATAAGATCGACCGCGGAAATAACGGCGCCTTTGATCCCATAACGCTCGGCGAGCGTTGCCATCTTCGGTTTTCGTCCCGGCGACCAGGGCCATATATAGTTGGCCGGATCCTTACCTTTCTGTACGCGTTCTCGGTTGACCGGATGTTTATCCAAGACATCATAGGAACGGACGATCAAGGCGTTGAGCAGATCGGCGGTTAGACTCGCGGCTGAGGACCGGGCCTTGACCATAACGTCGGAAAGCGCCCGGCCGACATTGTCATGGGGCGGGGCGCATTCGATCTCGGTCGATCCCTGGGCCAGGACCAGCAAATGGCGGTAGCTCAAGCCGGGATAAAAATGGACGATCGGGTTGCCCAGTTTGGCCTGTAGTTCGGCCACTAGCTTCCCGCCTTCTTCGGTTGTAATATGGCCCGCCGAATGGTTCTTTATCCGTCCGTCCATAGCACAGATCAAATTACAGCGCATGGCGATATCCGTCGGTTTTAAGGAAACGCCCTGGCTGGCGGCCTCGAGCACGCCGCGCCCTTGATAGCAAGTTTTAGGGTCATATCCGAGCACGGTCAAATTAGCGACTTCGCTGCCCGGCGGCATGTCGGGTTCGACGGTCACGAACTGGCCGCACCGTCCTTCCCACGCGACCCGGTCGATGTTCGGTTTCTGCGCGACCATGAGCGGCGTCTTTCCGCCTAATTTCTTTATCGGATAATCAGCCATCCCGTCGCCGATGATAATAATATATTTCATATTATGGTCCGTATTTATCCTTCAATATTTTCTTAAACTGTTCGTATTCGTTTTCGATCGACTGGAATTCCTCCGCCTTTTTTTCCAGGCCGCTGAGGGACGGTGGTGCTTCGGGTTTGATCCCGAGGATCCGGACGATCTCGTCCGGGAATTTCGCCGGGTGCGCGGTCTCGATGGAAACGGCTGATCCGGACGAACCTTGTTCGTGCCGGAAGCTCATCAGGCCGGACCAGGCCACCGCGCCGTGGGGTTCGAGCAGTATTTTAAAACGTTCATAAGCGTCTTTTATCGTCTGCCGGGTCTCGTCATCGCCGATGCTGATCGCGTACATGTCTTTCCGCATTCGATCGCGATCCGGCGGCTTCTCAATCCGACCCTGCTCGTCCATCTGTCCTCCATATAGGTCGATCACCCGGACCAGGTTCGAAGGATGACCGACGTTCATGGCGTTGGAAATGCACACCCGGGACGGCACAACCTTATCATAACGCCCGGTGGCCAGGTATTTGGGAAACTCGTCATTCGCATTGGTCGCGATCACGAATCGGCGGACCGGGAGGCCCATGCGTCCGGCGATCAATCCCCCCATCATGTCGCCGAAATTACCGGACGGAATTGAAAAAACGGCGGGCTCCCGATTGTTGGCCAACCGGCTGTAAGCATAAAAATAATACACCGCCTGCGGGAGCAAGCGTCCGATGTTAATGGAATTCGCGGACGAAAAACGGATATCCTTAAGGTCCGGATCCGTAAAGGCCCGCTTGACCATGACCTGGCAGTCGTCGAATTTGCCGTTAACGCCGATGACGCTCACGTTACCGCCCAGGGTCGTCATCTGCCGGCGCTGGCGGTCGCTTACTTCCGCGCGCGGGAAAAGAACGACCATGGAGATCCGGTCGATGTTGTGAAAGGCGTGGGCAACCGCGCTACCCGTGTCCCCGGAGGTCGCGGTCAGGATCACCAGTTTGCTTTTGTCCTGGCGAAGGAAATGGCGCATCAGCCGGGCCATTATCCGGGCCGCGAAATCTTTGAAGGAAGCGGTCGGACCCCGGTCCAGGCGCATTATATAATTATCGTCATAGACCATTTCCAGGGGTACTTCGTAGTCGTAACTTTCCCGGCAGAGGTCGAGCAGCACGTCATCCGGCATCTCGGACCCGGCAAACCGGCGCAGGACCGCGTACGCGACCTCGAAGTAGGAAAGCCGGGCATAGGACTGGATCTCTTCGCCGGGGATGACCGGAATCGTATCCGGTAAGTACAGCCCCTTGTCCGGAGCCTGACCGGTTAAAAGAGCGTCCTTCAGTGTAACGCTCGGCGCGATGCGGTTCGTGCTATAGTATGGTAAAACGGGCATACACCTTGGATTACGCTTTGGCTAAAGCTTGATCGATATCGGCGATCAGGTCGTCCGGATGCTCGCCGCCCACGCAGAGCCGGACCAAATCCGGGGGGATCGCCGCCAGGCTACGCGAACCTTCACCCATCTGCTGGTGCGTGGAGATCGCCGGGATCGTCATGATGGATTTTATCCGACCCAGGTCGGTCGCGCGCCAAATCCTCTTGAGGCCATCGAGGAGCACACGCGCAGCTGGAACCCCTCCCTTCATTCGGAAGGACATGAGGTGCCCGTAGCGGTTAACCGGCTTTTTATACTGCTCGTCGTATTCCGAGTCAACCAGCCGCAGGTATTTCCGGGCAACTTCGTGCAGCGGGTTGTTTTCCAATCCGAGATAATAGACCTTGGCTATTTTGGGATGCTGCTCCAGGTAATGGGCGATTTTCATCGCGCTCTGACTTAAGCTATCGACCCGCGAACGCAAGGTCCGAATATCGTTAAGGCTGAGGATCGCCTGCAGCGGAGAAACGCACCACCCCATGTCGCGGTTCGGGTACTGGATCAGGTAAGTCGTGAAATCCGTTTTAAGCTGGTCGTTGGGTATATTGGTCATCAGATTTTTCCGGGCGATCACCGCGCCGGCGATACCCAGACCGCTCGCGGTCATGGTCTTGGTCACGGACTGGACCACGATATCCGCTCCGTGCTGGATGGGACGGAGCAAGGCGGGCGTCGCCACGGTCGAGTCGGCGATGAACGGCAAGCCATGTTCGTGCGTCAGATCGACGACCTTTTTCAAATCAAAGAAGGACAGGCCGGGATTGGTCGGCAGCTCGCCGTAAAGGAACCGCGTGTTCTTATCGATCTTGGAATGCCACTCGTCCAGGTTGTTCGAATCCTTGACCCAGCGCACCTCGATGCCGCGTTCCTGCATTTTGCGGACGTTGAATTGTTGGAAAGTGCCCCCGTACACCTGGCAGGCGGCGACGAAATTGATCGCCTCGGCCGGATCCTTGGTCAGTTTGACCAGAAATTGGTCGGTCGCGCTGGCGATGGCGGCCATCCCCGATGATGTCACCGCGCATCCCGTCTCCGCGTCGGTCCCGTAGGCTTCCAGCAGGGCCAGCGTATCCTCCAGGTAGCCGATCGATGGATTGTGGATGCGGGTGTAAGCCCAATTCGGTATCTGGTAGTTCTGCGCGACCTCCATCTCGTCGCTGTCCCGGTAGGCTTGAGCCGAGCTCATGAAGATCGGTTCGATGATCGCGCCTTGGTTATTTTCTATCGCCTCCCGCACCGAATAAGCGCCGTGGACCGCGATCGTGTCGAACCGCCACTTCTTGACCTCTTCCTTGATATAGCGCTCGCGCTCCGCGAGCATTTTTCGGGCCGCCTCGATATATTTTTTAGCCCGTTCGTTCATATGCACCTCCAAGCGGAAAAACTGCCGGGGCCCGTGCCGGCGGCCCCGGTAAAGTTAATTTCAGGGAACAAACGCGATCTACTTAACGACCAGCGCGCCGACCGCGATCGAGTAAAATTTCGAATCCTCGGAATCGGAGCGGGACGTCAAGATGCAAGGGCAGTTGGCGCCGACGACGATCGCCGCGATATCACCCTTGGCCAGATAAGTACAGGTCTTGAAGAACACATTGCCGGCTTCGATGTTCGGGAAGATCAGGATATCCGCGTCGCCGACCACTTCCGACTTAACGCCTTTGATCTGACCGCTCTCTTTGGAAAAGGCCAGGTCCGTGGCCAGGGGGCCGTCTACGATCGCGCCCTTGATCTGGCCGCGTTCGGCCATCTTGCAGAGAATAGCAGCATCCGTGGTCGGAGTCATTTTTAAATTGACCTTTTCGACCGCGCAGATAATGGCGACCTTGGGTTTATCGATCGCGAGTTTATGCGCGACTTCGATGCAATAATTCAGCATGGCGATCTTGGCCTCGATATCCGGATAAGGGATGACCGCGACGTCGGAAACGATGATCAGCTTGTTCCAGGTCGGAACTTGAATGACCGTGACGTGCGACAGAAGTTTTCCCGGTTGGAGCAACCCTTTTTCTTTATCGATGATTCCGCGGATATATAGCGAAGAGTCGATGAGACCCTTCATCAGATAGTCGGCCTCGCCGCCACGGACCTTGGCGATCGCCAGGGCCAGGGCTTTTTTATTGTCCGATTCGTGGATGATCTCGAACGTAGAGGGATCGACCTTGTTATCCTGCGCGACTTTCTTGATCTTCTCCTTATCACCGGTCAGGGTGGCTTTGATCAAACCTTCCTTTACCGCCCGACCGACCGCTTCAATGGTATGGGGATCTTCGCCGCAGGCGACGGCCAACCGTTTTAAACCCCGGCTTTTGACGTCGTCGGCTACTTGTTTCAAACTGGTTATCATCTTGCTCTCTCCTTTTATTAGTTGTAGGTTTTAGCTTCCTCTTCCCCTTTCAGTACGCGCAACGCGGCGCTGGCGAGCGCGATCATTTCGTTCTCGCCGGGGAAAACAAAAACTCGGCCGACAAAAGAAATACAGTCCTTGATCATGTCGATGAATTCCTTGCATAAGGCCAAACCGCCGGTAAGTACGACGCCGTCGACCTTACCTTTCAATACCGCGGCGCAAGAACCGACCTGTTTGGCGACCGTGTATGCCATGGTCGTGAATATCAGCTCCGCTTGCCGATCGCCGCCCTTGATCCGTTGGACCACGGTTTTCATGTCGTTGGTCTTGAGGTGCGCGACCATACCGCCTTTGCCGGTCAGCATTTTCTTGATGTCGTCCTTGCCGTACTTACCGGACAAAGCAAGTTCGACCAGGTCCCAAGCGGGCATGGTCCCGGCCCTTTCCGGAGCGATCGGCCCCTCGCCGTTCAGGGCGTTATTCACGTCGACCACCTTGCCCGCCCGGTGCGCGGCGATCGAGATCCCTCCGCCCAGATGGCAAACGATCAGATTGACCTCTTCGTATTTCTTGCCCAATTCCCGGGCGGCCAGCCGAGCCGAATGTTTATGGTTTAGGGCGTGGAATATGCTCCGGCGCTTGATCTCGGGGATACCCGAAATCCGGGCCCAATCCTCAAACTCATCGACGACCACCGGATCGACGATGAAAGCCGGGATCCCCAGGGGGCGGGCGATCTCGTCCGCGATCAAGCCGCCCAAATTAGAAGCATGCTCGCCCTGGACACCCTGATACAGGTCGTTCAGCATCCGGTCGTTGACCCGGTACGTACCGCTGGGGATCGATTTTAAAAGGCCGCCGCGTCCGACCACTGCGTTCAAGGACCGGACATCGAAATTTTTATCCGCAAGGAATTTCAGGATCACGTCCTTGCGGAATCCCTTCTGATCGACGATCTTATTGTATTTCGCCACTGCTTCTGCGGAATGGGCGATATTCTCGGAAAACCGCTCCTCAGCATCTTCGTAAACGGCGATCTTCGTGGACGTTGAACCCGGGTTGATTATAAGTAGCCACATGGTATTTTCTCCGCCAGTTTTTTGAGTTCCGAATTTCTTACCGTCTCTTTCTGGAATGCGCGTTTCGCGACCTGGGCCACGATCCCCATCAGCTGGGGTTTCTTTTCGCATTCGTGGGCGAACGCCAGGGCGCGCAGGGTATTGACATAGTCGGGGTTTTGAAACCGGTAGGTGAAGTGAGTGTGGATATCGTATGTCCCGTCAACCAGGTGCACGACGTCTTCGATGAAAACCCGTTCCTCATCGGTCGGGATGACGAAAATTTTCACCTTTGATCCGGGACCGGTTATATCGCTTTCCGAATTCCGGGTTTTCGCGATCTTATTCTTTTCGGGATCATATACGATACCCAAGGATTCCAGACCATCCAGGGACTTGGCCCGGGTGATATCCGACATCTCGCCGACGCCGGCCGTAAAAATGATCGCGTCCACTCCGCCCACGGCGTAGGAATAAGCGCCGATATATTTCTTCAAACGGTAGCTCTCGATATCGATGGCCAGCTGACACCTGTTGTCGCCTTCCTGGGCACCTTTTTCCACGTCCCGACGGTCAGTGAACTTACCGGTTATACCCAGGATCCCGGATTTTTTGTTAAGGAGCGAATCCATTTCCTTGGCGGTCTTGTTCTCCTTTTGCATGATATAAAAATCAATGGCCGCGTCGTGATCACCGGCGCGGGTGCCCATCACCATGCCCTCGAGAGGGGTCAAGCCCATCGACGTATCGTAAGAAAGCCCGTTCTTGATCGCGTTGGTCGAAACGCCGTTCCCGATATGCATGATCACCAGGTTACACTGGAAGGGGTCCTTTTCCAGCAGCACGGCCGCGCGTTTCGCGGTGAAAAGAAAGGATGTGCCGTGAAAGCCGTAGCGCCGGACTCCGTATTTTTCGTACCATTCGTAGGGTAGAGCGTAGATATAGGACGAACTGGGCATGGTCTGATGCCAAGCCGTATCCATGATCGCTATGTGGGGAATCGTCCGCATCAGCTCTTGGGCGGCTTCGATGCCCATGATATTGGGCGGGTTATGCAGGGGCGCCAGGTCCGAAAGGTCCTTGAACGTTTTCAAGGTCTCGGGCGTGATGATCACCGATTTCGCGAATTTTTCGCCGCCATGAACGACCCGGTGACCGACCGCGGATATTTTGGACAAACTGTCGATCACGGCGTTCTGCCCGCTGACCATCGTGTCCAGGGCTAATTTTATCGCCTGTTTGTGGTCCTTGCAATCTTGTTCGATCTTGACCGGATCCCGACCCGGAACTTCGTGAAAACAAAAAGATCCACCAACCGTAACGCGTTCCACGATCCCGCTAGCCAACGTCGCTTTATTATCCCAATCGTATAAACGGTATTTGACTGACGAACTACCGCAGTTGAGACAGAGAACGATCATCGCATATCCTCCTTTAACCGGACTTAAGTATTAAACATTATTGTATTAAAATATATAAAGTTGTTTGTGGTTTTTCACCAAACTTCATTCATCCTTTGTTATTATATTTAGGTCAAGATAAAAGTCAAGCGTAATCCTTGCATCGAGCAGAGGATATATAACAACTAAAAAATATCAAAGAATACACCTATCGGAGGGCGTTGACGTTTTCCTTTAACTTCTTGGTCAAAAGGGGTAAGATTTCGAAAAGATCACCGACTATTCCATAGGTCGCGACTTTAAAAATCGGAGCCGAAGCATCCTTATTTATTGCGATAATCGTCTTGGATGACTGCATCCCGACCAAATGCTGGATCTGGCCGGAGATCCCGCAGGCAATATAGATTTTTGGGCATACGGTCCGGCCGGTCTGCCCTACCTGATGCGAGTAAGGTATCCAGCCGGCATCGACCGCGGCGCGCGACGATCCGACGGCTCCACCTAGGGCGTTGGCCAGTTCTTCAACCAACGCGAAATTTTCCGGAGCCTGCAAACCGCGGCCGCCGGAAACGATGATATCGGCCTCGGCCAGGTTGACTTTCGAGGTCAGGTCCTTGATGAAGTCAAGGAATTTGATCCGCCGGTCTTCGATCTCTGGCCGAACCTTGTCTTCGATCACTTCTCCGGTCCGGCTTTCGTCACGCTGGGACTCGGGCATTACCTTGTGCCGCACGGTCGCCATTTGGGGGCGGTAATTCGGGCTGATGATCTGAGCCATGATATTACCGCCGAATGCGGGACGGGTTTGGATCAGGATCTTCTTATCCGGATCGATATTCAACCCCGTACAATCGGCGGTTAGGCCGCAGTAAACCTTGACCGCGATCCGGGAAACCAGGGACCGGCCGCAAGTCGTGGCGCCGGCCAAAAATATTTCCGGTTTGTATTTTTTTACGAGATCCACGAGGACCTGGGTATAGTTCTCCGCGATGAAATTTTTCAACATCGGATCGTCGACGATATAGACCTTAT
>Ga0315279_10001154_pt1 | contig 45065 bp, 45 predicted proteins | sample YL17G06_20_MG_FD_203694 | JGI IMG/M metagenome (GOLD analysis project Ga0315279, IMG submission 203694) | Sediment microbial communities from Yellowstone Lake, YNP, Wyoming, USA - YL17G06_20 | ecosystem: Environmental > Aquatic > Freshwater > Lake > Sediment | place: USA: Wyoming | collected...
AAATCCAGATCTAACAGTATCGAGCCCCTTTTCACCAACGCCTCATTGTATTCTTCCCAATTCCTTGAAGAAGCCATAAAAGCAATCTATCAGCTGAAAATGTATTTATAAGTTATTCAACACAGCAATAGAAGCATAAACCCTAAAACATACAACAAACCTAACAAGCCAACAGCCAAGGAGCCAACACATTTGCCCAAAAAATCCGCCGAAGACGAACTGGACCAACAGATAATCCACATTGTTGATACAGCAAAACCAGCAAACGTCCAACAACTAATCGACCAGGTACAGGCGCTGTCATCAAAACCCAAACAGGAAATACTGGACCGAGTACTGCAACTGCAGCAAACAGAAAGAATCCACCTCAAACCGCCCCAAACACCAACCCCGGAAAAGCTCACCAGCTACCTGCGCTCAAACCAAGCCCTCTGGTACTGGATCGCCATGGTACTCACGGTAGCAACAGCCATAGTCGTGTTCACCGTCCCAGAAGACGCGTTCCCACTGGTATACCTAAGATACGTCCTAGGCGCAGTGTTCGTCCTGTGGCTGCCAGGCTACGCCTTCATAAAAGCCCTCTTCCCACAAAACCTTCCATTCGCCAAAGCCCTAGCACGCTCATCCGACAAGTCTGAAAAAGAGTTGGACGCCATCGAACGCATAGCCCTGAGCCTCGGCATGAGCATAGCCCTCGTCCCCATCGTCGGCTTGCTCCTAAACTACACACCGTGGGGCATTCGTTTAACACCCATAGTCCTAAGCCTGCTCGCGTTGACCACAATCTTCGCCACAGCCGGAATCTTAAGAGAACACCAAAACAGAGCCCCCCAAAAACGCACGCCCAAATAGGCGCGCGCTACTGAAACCGAAACAGTCAAGGTCGAGCAAACTCCGTCAAAACTCGACACCACAAAACCATCGACAAGAAACAAAGAAGGACTGACGCCATCCTTCTTGACAGCATCATCTAAAAACAGTCAGGGTCGACCGCCTTCCGCTCGCACTGCTATCGCTGGTGCCATGCGGAACTATTGAGTTGCTGTGATAGTTATGTCGAAGCTGAAGGTTGTGATGCCGCTGATGCTTGATGAAACGGTGAGGCTCAGCACGGCCTGGACAGATGCGCCGACCGCAAGTACGTAGCCATCCCTGTTCCACGTCAGCGTAAGGTAGCTTGAAGCCGAACTTGGGTTCCAGTTGCCCGCACTTATGCTTAACGTGACTGGCACGTTGCCCTCGTTCTTCAGGTAAATCGTCGCCGTTGACGTAGCGCCTGGATCCAAGGTTCCCCAACTAACGCTGGAAAGCGCGGTCGTGCAACCGCTGTTTGAGTACACGCCCAGCTGCACCGATGGCGGCGTGACGACTGTGATGTTGCCCGTGTTGGAGACCGTGCGAGTCGCAACTAATGCGCCCACCGCGCTAGTGACCAGGGCCATAACCGCTAATACTAGGACCGTTCCCATGGTTGCTTTTTGCATAGCCATAATCTTTCACTGAGACAAAAGGGTAATCTGGAGTCTTAATAAACATTATTGTCCACACAAACAACACAAATACACATCACAAAACATGCACACAAGCAAAAACAAGTAAACACAACCCCAAAACCCTCAATAATGTACAACACAAAACAAAACACATCCCAACTACTTATCCCAACTTCATAAAAGCTTTAACGACCACAGTACGACTCAAGCGTCCGACCTCCAAAAAAGGCCGCACGTGGTCAACCCTATGCGCAACAAAACAATCAGGCTACTTTTCCTACCAATCGCAATACTCCTCTGGATAATCGGATGGACCATGCTCTGGGCAGGCACCCGCGAAGAGCAAAAAACCCAACAACCCCAAGCCGAAACCCTTCCAGAAAACGAGTCCATAACCATAATACCCATGATACCCGAAGAACCAGAACAATACGAAGCCTAACCCGCGTGCGTGCATGCACGCTCTGTACAGAGATTTTTCGCACACACGCAAACAGCTAAATCACAAAAACCGTTAAATATGTTTTAACCCTCTTGAACAAAGCCTGAAAGGATGGAAAAAATTGGAAAAAGCGCTGGAGATGGGCAAGACCTCAGCCACTGGAAGCTTCCAGCTGCTCATAGGCGTAGCCACATCCACCATAATAATGGCCATCGGAACAATAATAATGACGAGGCTCTTGGGGAACGACAACTACGGCTTGTACCTGTTGGCTATGGCTCCCAGCGTCACGATAAGCCTTTTCCGAGACTGGGGAGTCAACAGCGCCATGACCAAGTACGTGGCCAGCCTCCGAGCTGAAAGCAACGAGCTGGAAACCTGCGATGTCGTCGCCGCCGGGATGGCCTTCGAAGTCGCCACCGGCGTGGCCCTGTCCTTCCTGTCCTTCGTTCTGGCAGGATTCTTCGCATCAATCCTCAAGAGACCCGAGATTTACCCGTTCATATCAATTATGTCCCTCACGATACTCTCAGGTTCACTGCTCACGGCCGCGCAATCCAGCTTCATCGGCTACGAAAAAATGAACCTAAACAGCTTCACAATAATCTGTCAAGCCATCGTCAAAACCGCCGTCGGCCCCGTCCTGGTTCTCCTCGGATACGGAATCCTCGGCGCCACGCTCGGCTTAACTCTGTCCTTCATCGCGGCAGGACTAATCGGAGTCGCCACACTCTACCTCATCCTTTACAGGCCCCTCAGCAAACGCAGAAAAGCCAAACACAGCATTTCCAAGACCCTGAAACCAATGCTAAGATACGGCGTACCACTCAACATATCCGGCATCCTGCAAGGCCTGCTAAGCCAACTCTACACTCTGATTATGGGCATCTACATCCCCAACACAGCCACAGGAAACGGATTGATAGGCAACTACGGTGTTGCAGTCAACTTCTCCGTGCTCCTGACGTTCTTCACCCTCCCAATCGGAACTGTCCTGTTTCCCGCGTTTGCAAAGCTCGACTCGCAGAACGAGCATGAACTTCTCAAAACAGTCTTCGCATCCTCCGTCAAATACACCGCCATACTCCTCATACCCGCAACGATGGTCGTGATGGCGCTGTCCACCCCAATGGTCAATACGCTGTTCGGCGAAGCATACGCCTACGCACCCCTCTTCCTAACCCTGAACGTCATCGGCTATCTGTTCGTAGCTGTCGGCAGCCTCACCCTGGGCAGTTTCCTGACAGGTCTCGGCGAAACAAAAGTGCTGATGAAACAAGCGGTTCTAAACGTGCTCATCGGCCTGCCTTTAGCATTCTTACTTATCCCGCCTTTTGGCGTACCAGGCATCATAATCGGAGGCACTATAGCGGGAATTCCAAGCATGACATGGGGCCTCTACTGGGTGTGGAAACACTACCAAGCCAAAGCCGAACTCCGCTCATCCGCAAAAATCTTCACAGCCTCAGCCCTCGCCGCCATCGCATCCTTCCTAGCCACAACACTCCTACACACAGCCGCATGGATACAGCTCGTCCTCGGCCTCGCCGTCTTCCTAGTCATCTACGTCCTCGGAGCCCCCATGATTGGCGCAATATACCAATCCGACATCGACGCCCTACGACACATGTTCTCAAGCCTGGGCATCGTCTCAAAAATAATCAACATCCCACTAAAAGCAGCAGAAAAAGCCGCACAGATCAGAGCGCGCCACAAGACGCCGGAAGAACCAGAACAACGCGAAGCCTAACTCATAGCCTTAGCGAACCAGTCCATTCTGTCGGCAGCCTTTCAGCCGCGCGCGCTAACACTTGAAAAGGGCGGCCGCCGATAGCCAAACGACGATATGAAACGATTTTTTCTGATTCTTCCAACAAGCCGCTCCCATGACTATGGCTGCAGAGACGCTTGAAACGAACCAACCAGATCAGCGGAACACGCCTCCTAGACAAATCCTAAATACTATCCTAGCTCACAAACCTTCTCAGAACACCACCGTATCAACCAGAATGCGAGATGCACCAAAGTGATTAAACGCATGATACTTGTAACGGGTGGAGCCGGCTTCATAGGCAGCCACTTGACCGAAGAGCTGCTAAACCAGGGACACAAAGTAACCATACTCGACAACTTCTCAAACGGAAAAATGAAAAACATTCAACACTCGCTGGGCAACCCTTCCCTAACCATGGTCAAAGAAGACTTAAAAAGACCGAAGAAACTGGGGCAAATCATAAACGCCTCGGACACAATCTTCCATCTGGCCGCAAACCCCGAAGTAAAACTGGGCGAAACCGACCCTAAAAAACATTTTGAAGAAAACATCCTCGCAACCTTCAACCTGCTCGAGACCATGAGAAAAAGTGGAAAACCAAAAACCCTCGTCTTCACCTCAACATCCACCGTGTACGGAGAAGCCACACAGGTTCCAACAAGAGAAGACTACGCGCCGCTCATACCCATCTCAACCTACGGCGCCTCAAAACTCGCCTGCGAAGCCCTCATCACAAGCTACGCCCACACGTTCAACCATCGAGCACTCATCCTGCGCCTCGCCAACATCATCGGCCCAAGATCAAACCACGGAGTCATAGTCGACTTCGTCAAAAAAATCAAGGCCAACCCCACAGAACTCACGATACTCGGCGACGGAAACCAGGAAAAATCCTACATGTACATAACAGACTGCATAAGCGCAATCATCCACCTGACCGAAACCTTCTCCAAAAGCACCCAAAAAACCGACATCTTCAACATCGGCTCCAAAGACAAGATAACCGTCACACAAATCGCAAAAACCGTTTCACAACTGATGAACACACCCAACATAGAATACAAGTTCACCGGCGGAGTCGACGGCGGAAGAGGATGGAAAGGCGACGTCAAAACCATGCAACTATCCATAGACAAACTAGCCAAAACCGGATGGAAACCAAACAACACAAGCAGCCAAGCCGTAAAACTGGCCGCAAAAGCCCTAATCCAAGAAAACACCACACCTCAACAAACCCACGCAAACAGGCCAAACACTAAGAAACAACCAAACCCACAACCCCGCACAGCGTTTTGAGTCTCAAAAAAATCACGGATTGAGTACTCAAACACAAGGCCTCAAAACCCAGCATACGACGCGCCGTCCGAAACCTAAATGAAGACACAGCCTCATTACGTCCGGTATTCTAGCGGAAAACGGAGGATAACAAAATGTTCGCCGTTGGGCACATGGCCTTTGGCTACCTCTCAAGCAAGGCTTCATCAAGCACGCTCAAAACAAAACTCAACATTCCCCTAGTGCTAACCTTGTCAATTCTCCCCGACGGTGATCTCCTAGCCCGCGAAATCTTTCCGTCCATTCAGCACCGCGGCCCAACGCACTCAATCATCACCGCACTCATCGTTTTCGCGCCCTTCTTCATCATCTACCGCAAACAGGCAATACCCTACTTCATCGCCATGGTCCAACACGGCCTCGTAGGCGACTACATCGCAGGAGGCCGCGTTCAACTCTTGTGGCCCGTTACAAACATGTACTTCGGCACAAGCTTGGACATCATGAGCCTCACAAACCAAACCCTAGAATGGACAATGTTCCTGGCCGCAACAGTACTCATGTTCAAAATGAAAGACTACAAACCGTTCTTCAAACCCCAAACCTCAAGCCTACTCCTCATCATTCCAACCCTCACAGTACTGCTGCCAACACTCCTGAGCACCCCCATGGACGTACCACCCATGCTAATACCCCCACACATATTCTACCTAATCATCTTCGCAGCAGCCATACTCATCGAGCTGCTCTTCGTACTCTCCAGAATCCTAAAACCCGCGGCTCGCAGCGCATCCCAAGAAGGAATTAACTAGGCGGGGGGTGCGGGCCTCGTCCCCAAAACCAGTGACAGCAGCAGCGTTTGATTCCCCCTGGCTATAGTCAGTATCATGGTTTCTTTTGGCACTGTGTTCGCTTCAACCCAGCTTTTCATTTCATCTCCGTTTATGGTGCGTGTCCCGTTGATGCCGATGATTGTGTCGTTGACTTGCACGGGCATGGGCGTTCCGTTGGCGGCGGTTGCGCTAGCAGCTGGGCCATTCTGTACCACAGCGCCGATTAGCCAGCCGTACGTCACGCTGGTGTGCAAATTCTGAGCCGTTTCGTAATCCATGTCTTTTCCTTGGACGCCCAAGTACGAGTGCGCGTTATAGCTGCCGAATTCAACCAGATCGTATATCTCTTTCCGTATGGTGTTTGATGGCACGGCAAAGCCCAAGCCCTGTGAGTTTTCAACTATCGCCGTGGTTATTCCCACGACGCTGCCATTCCAGTTCAGTAATGGGCCGCCAGAGTTCCCCGGGTTTATGGGTGTGCTTGTCTGTATTATGTTCGCTATAGCGAACCCTCCAGCAAGATCTTCAGTGATCGTCCTTCCTAACGCACTCACTATTCCCGTGGTCATTGAACCGGTCAAGCCGTAAGGGTTGCCTATGGCTACAACAGGATTGCCGACCTTCAACGATGACGAGTCGACGATTTCAAGCGGTTTGAACTCGCTCTCAGAAGCACCAGTCACGGAGAGAACGGCCAGGTCTGAGTACGGGTCTGTTCCTTTCACCGTTGCAGCGTATCCGTTTCCATCTGAAAAAGTCACGCTTACTCCTGTCGCCCCGTGGACAACATGGTTGTTCGTTACCACGATCAACGATCCCGTGAAGTTATAGATGAAGCCTGACCCTTGAACGGTTCCGTTGCTCGTTTTTCCGCTTATCAGAACGACTGAATCCTTCACCTTGTTGAATATTTCTGAAAAGGCTGTCGTACCGTTCTGGTACACTGTGCCGTTTTGAATGTAGATGTTTTGGTTTCCTGAAATGCCTGAAACCTTGCCTTCAAGGTTGGAAATGTCATCATTAAGCGTGCCAATCTGCTTATAGAGCACGTAAGCAGTTATGATTCCTCCAAGAATCAACCCGGCCACGAACATCAGGATTAAGATTGAGGAAGAATGCTCTCTTTGGTGTTCAACCATCCTGCTTGCCTTCTTCCTAAAATTATTAGGTGTCTCTCTTAAGAGTTTCCAGCGTATCCAGATTTTGCTAACACGCGTGGATTTTTCAAGCTGTAAAGCTATTTTCTTCGGTCAATCAGATCCAGTGCTTCCGGTCCAGTGCCTATGAGCCCGACTGGAACCCTTGTGCGTGCTTCAACTTTTTCCAGGAACTCTTTTGCTTCTTTCGGTAGCTGCTTGTAGGTTCTTACGCCTTTGCATTCAGGGAATACACAGTCAAGTTTTGTGACTGCAAGCTGCGTTGCACCGTTGATGACTGTCGCCTTTCTGGCAAGCTCAAAGTTGAACGGAGCAGAACGTCTGTCTCGGCCTGTTCCAGCGGCAGTTTCGAACCATCCGCGCTTAATAGCTTCCTCTTTCGGTATCTCTCCAGGCAAAGGACCCGTACCCACACGCGTAATGAAGGATTTGAAGACCAGGGTGACCTGATCGATTCTGGTTGGTCCTACACCTGCTTCAGAGCATATCGCCGATGCGCTCGTGTCTCTTCCGGTCACGTAGGGGTAGGTTCCATGATAGAGCGAAAGTAACAGGCCCTGAGTTCCCTCTAGCAACACTTTCTTGCCGGTATCTAAAGCTTGATTTGTCTCCATCGCAACGTCTGTAAGATAAGGTTTGAGTTCCGGGGTGTCTTTGGCGAGTTTCGCGGTTCTGCGCACGCGCTCTTCGATTGCTGGGCCTACGCCCCAGCCTGTGGTGCCCAGCCCTTTGAGATGTTCGCTAGCCTTGTCTTGAGCTGAATGTTTTTCTTCGATTATTGAGGCTTGGCTGTCTACGCCTATACGGTTCTTAACATCGGTTTCTTCGACTTCCTTAAGGAACTGTGCAACGTGAACGTTAGCGCCGGCGGCAATGAGCAAGCGGCACTTCGTGCTTACGAAGCCTCCGGGAACCATGTGCAAAGCGTAACGCTTGCCTTCAAACCAAATCGTATGAGCAGCATTCACCGAGCCTGTTCTCACGCAGAAATCCGGTTTGTCGTTGAGGGCAAGGTACGAGATTATCTTGCCCTTGCCCTCGTCCCCCCAAAATCCTCCGGCTACAACTGTGCATGGCATTGTTTTCACCGATCAGAGAATTTGCTTGGCTTTATTTAAGACTGTTTGCCGGTTTAATGTCAAAGGCATGCGGGCGACTCAGACGCGTGCGTTCAGTTTTCCTGTCTCGCTGTCTATTTTCTGCAGGAGTCTTGTGAGCTTTTCCGCTTTGGATTCGATTTCTTTTTTAGAGACGGTTCCAGCTAGTGGACAGAGGTCATCCACGATTACTCCTTCTTCTTCGCTGTAGATGATGGGGTATATCCGGCATCCTAACGGCCTGTGTTTGTAAGCCCTGCAACGATGTTTCGCGGTTTGGTAGAAAACGCAGTATCCTCGGCTGTTCCGTAGTTGAGCAAAACCTTGCCTGTTGAAGCGCACGAACTTTTCTCTGTTGTATCCTGCCTTTTCTAAGAGCCTGATGTCAGCCTTCGAGAGCAGCATCTCAGTTTTCTCGCAGCATATGCCGCAGTGTGAGCAGCGCATGAGCACATGCAGATGCAAACCTTTCTAATTTGGCTTTTCGGTGGCGTATGTTGATCGAGAAGAGTTGGGCGTTCATGTTGGCTTGTGAGCCCTTGTGTTTGAGTACTCAATCCGTGATTTCTTTGAGTGTCAAAACATTGTTGAAGCATGTTGGTTTGGAGGTTTTTTTACTCAATTCTGCAGGGTTTTTGAGTGACAAAATTCTCGACATGCTGATTTTCTCATGTTAGAGTGGCGTTCTTGTGTTTGAGTACTTAATCCGTGATTTTTTTGAGTGTCAATCTGTTAACTGGTGCTCTCTCTTTTTTTGCAATCGTTCTTGTTGTGTCGGCTGCCGTGGCTGGTTTTTGTGGTTTGGCGGTGTCTGGGATTATTCTTCTTTTTCTGGTTTCTGGGCTTGGTTATCCGCCTTTGATCAGGTTTAGGTTTAGCAGTTCTGCCCATGCAATGGTTTTCAAGGGTACCTTTAACGTGTTTCTGTTTCCGCAGGGGACGCAGGTGACGAACCTTTGTCTTTTGAACTCGTCTTTCTGGATCTCTCCTAACTGGACGTTTACGATTACGGAGCCGTCTTTTAGGTGAAGGTTGACGTTTTTTCCGAGGAAGGATCGTGCAGAGTTCATGCCGAAGCTTTCCATGTTTTCACCACTCCACATCCTTTTCGGCGAGTCTGCTCCAGCATCGTCTGCAGATTGGCAGCTTCTCTCCTCTGAACTGGATGTAGACTTCAATGTCATGGTTCTTACATTCTGCGTGCCAAGGGTTCTTGCAGCTTTCCATGAGAGCACTCCATCAGATTCAGTGACGTGTCGTTTTTGCTTTTAAGCTTCGCCTTCGAACGACATCAGCCTAGGGTGGAGAGAGACGAGTTAAAGTGAAAGTCTTTTATGGATTTCCCGGTGAAAGTATGGTGGTTAGCGCATGCGACTTGGAGGGGCTGATTAGTGTATGGGTCTGTTTAATCCGAATGCTGTTTTTCTTTCAGACGTGAACCTGCTGGTTCAATTGGCAATTCTCGTTGTCCTTGTTCTGGGCTTCAGGTTCAAGCGTAGGGGCGTTTATCTGAAGCATGGCGTAACTATGGGGATTGCTGTTGCATTGCACACGCTCGCCATCTTTGCCATAATGGTGCCCTCATTGTTGGCGCTGACAGGTTCTTTCGAAAACCTGCTTGCTGAGTTGGTGATCTTTTCACATGCAGTTCTCGGAAGTCTGGTGGAATCGCTCGGGCTATACCTCGTCGTAGCATGGGTGTCACATCACCAGGAAGTCAAAGCCTGCCTCGGAAACAAGAAATTCATGAAGCCCACGATGATCTTGTGGTTGTTAGAGTTGGCACTCGGCATCATTGTCTACATCCTGCTATACGTACCGATTTAGCGACACACAAACCGGAAAGCGAGTGTGGAAACGGACACTTTTCATTTTCCCCGAGGCTGGACTGGGCTCTCGCATAAAGTTTCCAGGAAGGAGGAAAAAGGGTATTTCGCGCACCGCGCACGTTCTCCAGTCTGCTTGTCTTGCTGACATCAATCATGTCCTGACAGTCTTTGCTTTTTGAAAGCAGGCGAGGATTAAGAAACAGACATGCCTTTTTCATCAGATTTGCACTATTTCAGGGGTTATTCTTTCTTTGGTCACCCTCAACAAAGCTACGGTAGGTTTGGCTAAGAATGGCGGCGCAGGAGCTGTTGGGCTTCCAGGATTTATGAACAAGATATTTCGTTCCCATTTTATGTTCGAACTGTGCGTGTGTCCATAGACGAGCACGTCAAAACAGTTTGTCTTAGCGATTTCACGCATTTTTCCCATGCCAAACAAGGTTCCTGGGTTGTGAGTCACGCCGATTTTCCAATCGAAAACTTTGAAGGAGTCCAGTTTCGGCAGTTTGCCTCGGATTTCAGGTCCGTCCATGTTTCCTTGGACAACCAAAACAGGGGCAAGCTGTTCCAGCTCATCTATGACGGACAACTGCACCAAGTCGCCTGCGTGCACGATGAAATCCACGTTGTCAAAAACCTTGAAAACTCTTTCAGGGATTTTCTTGGCGCGATTAGGAACATGCGTGTCAGAGATTAAGCCAACGGTTTTTGCTGAGCTTTCGTACAGCTTGGCGAAAGCCTGTGTTTCTTGGCTGGTCATTTCGGAGCATCCTTTGCTAATAATCCTTGACGTCATCCTAGAATAAGAGTTTTGACTGAACAGTCATCGCAAGCATAGATTCGGGGGCATGAGACTTCTTTGATAGCTTTGGAACGCCTTTAAACGGCTTACCGTTCGAAACAGCCGTATTAACTGCACTTGCAAGTGAAGTTATAAATATCTCTTGGATGATTGTTCTATTGATCATTCTGATGGAGGTTTTGGTTTGCCCGCGGCTGAGGTTGGAAGAATCTGTGTGAAACTGTTAGGTCGTGAAGCTGGAAGGAAATGTGTTGTAGTCGATGTGGCGGACAAGAGTTTTGTGTTAATCACCGGTCCGAAGGAAGTGACAGGTGTGAGGAGGCGCAGGGCGAACATCAATCACATTGAACCTTTGCAAGACAGCATAGAAATTAAGCGCGGAGCATCTGACGAGGAAGTAACAGAAGCACTCAAATCTGCCGGCAAACTGGAAGCTATGGCTCAAGCGGTCAAACCAGCCCTGGACTAAGACTGCAACGCAAGTAGCACAACCCTGCAGAAATGGTTCATCTACCTTTCTGTTGCGTGTTTGACCGGGGCTTAGAGTCTCTCATCCATGAGTGTAGCGGCTACGTATTAACAAAATCTCAACTAAATATCGTGTTCCTCATCCTCGACATAGGTTAAGGTGGAAGGCACGCGCGCTACGAGTACAGAACGGAATCTATAACAAGGCTAGCCTCAGCCTGCTGAGGCAGGATGTTACTGCCTGTGCCAGGTAATCAGAAAAGCTTAAGCTTCTGTCTTATGGAGTGTCTATATGATTCATTCTCCGGCATTCCTGCTGTCTTGTACCGCGCAAATCCTGTGTAAGCGATCCTGGTTTCACTTTGTTCACAAGGGTGCAGCACGAATGTAACATTGCAACGCTCGTTCTCGCAAAAATACTTGCTTTCGCCTTCTCGTTCCTTCCGCAAGGGTTTTCCACATTCAGGACAGTTGACCACGACAAACCCTCTAGCGAAAAACTCACGGAAGCGATTAAAGGCATTATTCCAAAACTGGAAATATGTTACGAAGGCGCGCGGAGACGCTTGTTTGTCGTATGTTTCCTTCACCTTGCCATATTTCCTGCGCTATTGTATCTCTCTGTAGTGCGTACACGCTAGAGAATTAGGCATACTTTGAAGCAGGTTTTCTTGGCACAAGCGAAAGATGGCATAATGCTGTTCAGAAGACCCAAAAGGTTCTGCGACATAAACGCAAGAATGAGTGTTTAAACTCTTATCAGTGATAGAGTGGAGACATCTCCCGCGCAATCCCCTCTTTTTCTTAAAGAACCAAACTGTCCTGTGAAGAGTACTCAAAACGCATCCGATTCTGAGAGTATCGTATTGACGTGGGCACGTGGGACTGCGGTGCTATCGGATCTTTTTTCGTTTAAGATTTTTCGACGCGCGCTAGGTGTGGGGGATGGGGTTTGAACCCGTCTCCGAGTGGCGAAATCTCCCGCGCACACCCCCTTTTTTCTATGTCAGAATCTGGTGCATCTTGACGTTTGTGAAGAATTCCTCTGCCCTCGGGACAGAATAGCCAAGTGACAGGTGAACAAAAAGGGGGGTTATTCGTGTTGGTTGAAGTAGTAGACGGCTGTGGCTATGTCTTTCATGTCGACTACACCGTCGCTGTTCACGTCTGCGTTCGGGTTCCAGTTTGGCTTGGTGGGTTTGGTCTGGAACAGCGCTACGAGGTAGGCGATGTCCTTCATGTTGGTTATGCCGTCGTAAACGCCGGGAGTCGTGCCCGATACGTCACCCGGAACACCAATGTGAACAGGAACACTGTACGTGCAGTTGTTGTTCACAATGTCTGTTTCGTCTGGAACTGGCTCAGCGTAAGCACTAATGGTGTAGTTGCCGTAGGGATAGCCTGCGGTGTTCACGACGAAAGTGATGTTTGCATAGTTTCCGCTTTCTAGGGTGACGTTTTGTGAAGCGATTTGCAGGGTTACGTTTTGTTGAACGATGAAGATGGTAGCGTAGAGGGTGAGGTTGAACGTTTCTTGGTAGCTGCCAAAGTCTGCCACTCCAACAGTAATATTAAAGTCGTAGCCTTGGTCCACGACGGTTTTAGATGTAACGTTAGTGACGGCTACATCGCGTGGCATTGATGTATACTTGTAAGATCCGTTATTCCATTCATAATTGGCTTCAACATCCAATATACCATACAAGAGATAAGATTCGCCATAACCTCCAATACCAATATCTGCAAACACTATGCTTGATGTAAGAGTTTGTCCTGCTGATGGTGCTAGTTTTATTTTGAATTCTATTTGAGCCATTGTTCCATTTCCAACGAACGCAGAATATCCAACACCTATATTACCACCCATTAATATGATTCCTGAACTGACACTTGAAGTATCCATGGCATGAATTCCATTCTTATTCCAGAAGATATTATCAGATGGAATCCACGCACCTACATATTGCAATTGAGAATAGTTCCAAACTATTTCAGTTTGCCATCCGGTAATGTTTCCATTAGTTATTGTTACATTTACTGTGAATGTATCTCCAACATGTTTCTGTGCTGTTGTGAAATTATTATAACTTGTTCCATCAATTGAATTAACAATTGATATTGAGGGAACTGTCACATACTTATAAGATCCGTTATTCCAATCATAGTTGGCTTCAACATCCAATAAACCATATAGAAGAAAAGTATTGCCACTGCTTCCTCCGATATCTGCAAATGTCATATTTGATGTAACAGGTTGTTCATAAGTTGGTGGTAATATTATTCTAAACTCTAATTGATACATTGTTCCAGAACCAACAAATACATATGAATCATTTGTTATTGCACCTATGACCAAGATTCCTGAACCTACTCTTGAATTATCTATGGAATAGATTGGTCCATGACCTGCAAAAATATTGTCAGATGGAACCCATGAATCTACATATTGGAGTTGCGAATAGTTCCATTCTATTTCAGTTTGCCATCCAGTAATGTTTCCATCAGTTATTGTTACATTTACTGTGAATGTATCTCCAACATGTTTCTGTGCTGTTGTGAAATTATTATAACTTGTTCCATCAATTGAATTAATAATTGATACGTGCGCGCGCGCTTTGGTTGAGTAGTAGATGTCATAGCTACTTCCTCGGTAATCGGTCCATGCGATGACAGGCAGATGTGAACCGTCATCTGATCTACAGACGGTTATGCATGGTTTTGTATAGACCGCCGATGCATAGGCAGCCGGATCCGAAACCCTTTCTTTCGGCGTCCATGACCAGGGCGCATCGAAAGGCGCTTCCCAATAGGATATCTGCGTGTCTCTCCAGTAGGCTATGTGAATTCGACCGTACATTTCGGAACTAGTGCTCTCCTGGCCATCGACAACAACCGCTGGAGTTTTCTCATCAACATATGAGTCCATAGCCAACCAGCTATTTGACCAATATTCTCCATTATCTGTGCTGTAGGCATATTGAATATCATTCAGAAAGGTCGAGTCCCAGTAGACATGCCACGCGATGACTACCGTGCCACCACCATGTGTGGCGGCGATCGAGGGCCAGTTTTTGTCACGGCTAGATTCGTCACAGACCCACTTTTGTGCCCAGTTGGATCCACGATCCTTGGATATGTCAATGACTATGTCGTAAGCTGTTGCGTAATCTGCACCCCATTTGTATGCGACATAAATAATGTCGCTGCCATCGGAGCCATGAGTCGTGGCGATGCTGGTCTGACAATGCACGTTAGAGTCTGGCCAGCCTCCATGCAGTTTATTGAGAGACCATGATGCCCCATCATTTTGAGAACTGGCAAACATCACGTCACGATCATCGTAAGAATAAACATGCTCATACGAGATGTATTGTCGATCCGCTGTTCCATATTGGTATTCGCAAGTAATTGAAGGAAAGCGATCATCATTCCCCAGGATATTCGCAACAGATGTTACAGACCAAGCACCGCCTACGCGCCTGAGCACGAATATGTCATGGTCAGTGGACGTCCATTCACGTTCCAAAGCCACATACACATTGTCGCTGTCCCCCACATCAATTGCTATTGATGGGTAACCCAAATTGTGAGTGTCAGAGACTGTTTCCAGTATTGACCAGGTGTTCCCTTGGTCCGTGGTTTGTGACACACAGATGTCGTAGAATCCTGAAGCAGTGTTGTAGTGTTCATAAGCGGCATAGAGATTTCCAGTGCTGCCAGTTGCGATCGCGGGCCTTCGTTCATTTTCTGAGGAATTGCTTATCGGTCTGCTGTCAATCCAATTGTAGGTGCGCGGTGATTTCAAAAGCCAACTGATTGAATTCGCTACCAAGGTTTCTCTTTCGATCGTACCAAGACAATACAACGGGAAAGCATAGTAAACAGCTTTCGACGATTTTCCCTCAAACGCAGTAACCGCCGCCCAGTTGGCTCCCAAATACCGCAGGATTTCTATTCCCAGATTTGCCGCTTCTACTCCATCAGGATAAGGAGGATAGGAAGCCCATATGAAGTTTGCAGGCAGCCCTTGTGTGATCGGGTGATTCTGGGCTGCCACAATCAACCCCGGCGAATTGGCGTTATCAACCCGATAGATTGAATGAGACACTTTAACTAGAAAATTGTCACCCTGATGATCATAGCCAATGTCTTCGCCTTCTAGTAGAAGACTTCCGCCTTGATCAAGGTATGATCGCAGACTGGCAGAATCGATATGGTCTACTGCCTTGTTCCAGTGATCGCCGCAAGTCCATATTACAGGATTGAATCTCGTCAAAACATCGAGTGGAGGATTGCCCATAGATGACTCATTCCAGACTAGGCAATTGTGTCCTGTGCTTAGTATAGCTGATCTGAATGCCGCTAGGCTTGTTCCATTGATGAAGGAACTACCGTCATCGTCATTCACGACAAGCAACGAGCTGGCGTGCACGAGGACACTAGATGATTGTGCATTGTTGGCGGTTTCATTCTCGCCTGGCACTGGTTCTACATAAGCTGTCACGTTGTAGACTGCTTCGGTTGTTGGAGTCCAGATGCAGTCAATCGCGACTGAGGCACCTCCGACCAGTTCATTTATCGTCGCATTTTGGACAATAAAACCATCGACTATCAGAGAGAGTTTCACTTGGGATTCATCATACAAGCCACGATTGCGGACCGTTGCGTTAAGAAGCAACGAATCCCCCAGTCTCGAATAGATGGGAACCTGTAAATCAACATCCAGATCGTGGTCAGGGACAGGAGGTAGTCGGATCTTGAGTTCAGGGTCGCCAAACAGGTTTATCTCATAGTAACACCATCTATCATAATAATTACCAATTCGGCCCACGTTGTCTTCTTTGGAATCTTGGTTTGCGATTCCCACATTAAGCAAGTCCTCTCCAAGGACGGCGTCCCAAAACTGCCGATCAAAGTGTTGGGAATACCCATCCGTACTAGCGTGCGCGCCATAACCATATCTTGAATTTGCGATAAACGCCACCGCTCCATGCGCTCCCACAGTTAAATGCTCACTTATGCAGTCATCAGTGCTATAGACATCTGGGGTTGTCGTTCTGTTATCGAAAGCTCCGCAATAACATCCTTGGCTATAACCTATGAAATACTGATCGTTCACAAGTGAGCTGTCAACATCCGGATTTGACATTTTCATCACATAGCCCACGTCAGCATGACCCAAATGGTTTATCAAGTTCACGTTGCTGTTGATCACGTTGATTATTTCATTTTTTTGCCAGTTGTTTCCAGGATAATCTCTATCATAGAGAGTTGACAAGTCGAATTTCTCTCCATAGGGTGAGTCCAGGAAACCGATAGTGTTGTAACCATGCGCGTCTGATCCGTTCTTTATTTCATCCTTATAATTGCCTCCCCATTCAGCAACGCCGCCGAAACCAAGCCATTCTCCAACCATCCATGCCTTCCGAAGATTTTCATTGGCAGGAGTGTTTTGATAAGTCAAAGTCTTATGCACAAAGTTTTGCACTTCTGCAGCAGAGTCAACACATGCTCTTCCGACATAAACTTCAGCCAGTAAGTCAACTTCGCCCCCTCCTGGCCCATCGTTCGGTTCACCATACAAACCGTTCGCGTTGTAATCAAACGTCCCGTCCAAACAACCATAATACAGATCAGCTGGAATGTCTTTTTCTTGGTCGTATGGACTAATGCAGAATCCACGATGAGGGATGGCACAGTTTCTGGTATCACCTTTTATGCCATTTCCATCACCGTCGCCACCGAGCAAGACATACATTGTTCCCCAATTTTGGTAGGCATCGATGATGAAATTGCGAATCTTTGTCTGATCATCTTGACCTCCGTCCGGTCTGATTCCATTATAATTTGCGTAGATCCATTCGGTTGTCACTATTCTGGCAGGAATTCCCCTAGAAATCTTGTCGTCTCTTAGGGCTTGGAAATTATAGGATCCGGGCGTGTTGGCTAGTTCTTCGCTGGTAATAATGACGTATTGGTAAGTCGACTCTAATATTTCAGAATCATTTAGTTGAATGACCTCAGAATTGTCCACAAAGCTTCCGATTGCTTCAACTTGGGGCGAATATCTTCTGGATACAGAGTCTGCTGCTGTTTTTGAAATTGTTTCCACTGTCACCGTGATATTTTCATAGTAGAACAAGCCTCCCGTTTTAGGGATGTATTCAACCGGGAAAATGTTCATTAAGAGTACGTCATAACCCATTTTTCTTTGAACCGAGAAACCAGAATACAATGTTCCAGGAAAAGGTTCCAACGAGCTGTAGATCGTCTCGTTTCGGGAATCAGCCTGTGATGGATCCACACAATCAGCTTGGTCCAGACGGACAGGGGTTTGACCGAATTCTATAAGATATGTTCCTGGGAGAAGATCTTTTTTGCCACCAATTATGCTGAAATTTGCTATTTGCTTCCCATTTGGGATCAGAATCCTTGCCGTCTCGAATGGCAAAACAGGTGAGCCTGCTTCTCCAAGCTTAGGCAAATCATCGACGTTTACCGTAAAATATTGAGAACTTCGATCCGTCGAGAAAGCATGCTCAACTCTCGGCGCGACGAACCAGTAGGTGAGACTGAATCTGTCTTCACCATAACTCTCAAAACCGATGCGGTTTGAAGTCGGTTTTTCTTCTGAATGTGCCTCTCGACTCAAGTCCACCGCATTTCCACCATTAATCAAGTCTCCAAGTCCGTCCGATTTGATCTCCTCAGACTTCGTATTAGAAGTTGGGTCAGGGAGGTTCAGGCTTCTTGCTTCAACAGGTTGATACCGCACCGCCGGGATTATTGGGACAATCAGGACTAAAGCTAACATTATAGCAACGGTGAGTATTGCCATTGTGTTTTTCATTGATATTCTCTCCTTTCTTTTTTTTGAAAACAATGATCTGTCCCTGCAACTTGCATATATGATTTGTGAAATTATTCTCTATTGAATAGGCTAGACACGAAAACTGCACAAAAGCATCAAATGCAATGTTATTTTCCGAGTGCACTCATTCAGTTGAGAAATACGGCACCTGGAAATTCGTGTGTTGTTACTGGATCTGTATCATTCGATTACTTTCGGTTTCCAAAGTAAGAAGGAGTATTGCTTCAACACTTCCGTAGATCTTGATCTTGAAGAACCTTGGGAAGTCTAGCGCGCTGGTTTGTCCCTAAATTGGTGTAAAGTGGTTATAAGTCTTATTTTCTGATTTGGGGGCAGATTTGAGGCGTACAGTTCTTCTTTGTTTCTTTGCAGTAGCCGCCCTTCTCGAACCTGCAAACGTGTCTCAGGCGACTGAACGGCAAGGCCACGAGCTCCACGTACGGGTCCTCGAGGGCAACGGTGACCTGCTTTACGGTTCTGGATGGAACATGATAGGCAAATCTGGGTCTTCCAAAACTGTTTGAAGCCGCTTTCTCCTTGACAACAAAGCCTTGACCTGCCAAAGGCTCAAGATGATGCAGCAAAGTGTTATGGCTGAAGCCCACTTCGCCTAAAAGCGCGGCGAAGCTCTTGGGTTTTCCGTCTTTGAGCGCAACTAAAATCCGTTCGTCAAAGAAGTCCATTATGAGCTTAAATAAGCAAAAACGGACTTATAACCATTTTTAACCATTTTCGGGACAAACCAGCGCGCGCGCAAAACTTCTAGGGACTTCCTGAAATCTTTGAGTGTTTTTTTCTGTAGACTATGACTGCCAGTAGTGTCGATACAAAGAATAAGGGTAGAATGAGGAATGATGGAAACTCTGAAATGATGTATTGAGTCATGAGTGGGTAATTGTCTGTGTTGTTTGCATCAATGGTGTATGCAGTGTCGCCTATGCCATCATGATCTGCATCGGTTCCATTGTAGTCGCTCCAGTAGTTCCCGCCAGAGGGATAACCGTCATCCCAAAGATTTACCGAATTCCCAGAAGAGACCTGATTAGTGTTATTGATGAAGTTATTATGATAAAATTTGTTGCCAGAAGAATTGTAGAGCCAGATGCCATCGGTGTTGTTAGCTATGTTGTTACTTGTTATGGTTGAGTTGTTTGATTGCCAGAGTTGTACAGCTATGTCTGTGAAGGATAGGTTGAGGTTTCTCACGGTTATGTTGTCACAGTTCACCAGTATTACTTGTCCAGCTTTTTCTATCACAAGATCTGAAGCACCTTCGAAATACACAAGGGGTTCACCATTAACCAAGTTATCCTCAACAATATTGCTGTAAGAGTTGTATGTACGCAAACCGTCTCCAAAAAGAATATTGTGATAAATGTTGTTACCAGAAGAGCCTTGATAGAGAGAGATGCCATAGTATTTGCTTGCACTTATGGTGTTTATGGTAACGCTGTTATTGCTGGATGAATAGAGGTAGATGCCATACTCGTTGTTTGTCATGTAGTTTCCGTTAACACTGTTGTCAGAAGAATCACTGAGCTCGATACCTTCGTTGTTGTTTTCTACGACGTTTCCGCTGATACTGTTGCCAGAAGAATTACCAAGCCGGATGCCAAAAGAGAATGACGTAATTATCATACTCTTGATTGTTACGTTATTCCTTCCGTACAGGTATATTCCTTCGCCAGCATAAGCTCCTGAGCCCTGTAGTGTGAAACTGTTTCCGTCAATTGTTATGTTGTTTCTCTCCACGATGATACGATTGTTGATGATGTCTGTAGTGAAAACGTAGGTAACATTGTTAGCGGTCTGTATGTCTGTCGTTCCCTCAACGCTTCCGTCGGCCTTAATGTAAATTGTTCCACTTGCTTCAACCGTCTGAACTTTAAATGATAAGCCTAACATGCCTACGAGAACAGTTATGAAGATGGTTGCCAAAACAGATTTTCTATTCATTCTACATCATTCATTATTCTTGTGTTTCAGTTTTTATGATTTGTGATTGATCACTCTAAGCTTGGAATAACTAGAACTACGATGAAGAACTTCTAGGGAGTCTCTGAAATCTTTGATTGTTGAAGCTTCTGTTCTCTTTTCTTCATTTCATTGTAGAGATATTCGAAATCTGTCCAAATACGTGGGAGATTAAGACGTTTTCTTGCCTCTTCTATTATTGGCATGGTTTTGGTCCCTATCATTATGATGTTGTAACCCATTAGTTGAAAAATCAGGTCGATGTCCACAAGTTTCTTGGACAAGAGAACACCAACTTCCTCAAAGAAATATAGGACCTTGTCTATTGCCATAGGGATTGGTTCTTCAGAGTTTGGTGCACCGTACTTCTTGACAAAGTCGTCGTAGCCTTCGTAGTCAATCTTCGAAACCTCTTTCCCAGCTCTCTGGTGTTCCTCACCTCCGAAAGTTGAATACAGTCTCGTGATAAGATCTGTCTTTCTTATCATAGCTTGATTACGAATATCCAGAAGGTAATAGACCACACCAACCAGTACGCCTGCAGCTGCTACCATTGCAGAAATTTCAGTTATATCAACCAGCGCGCGCTTCAGACATTGGGGCGGAAGCATGATTGCACATTATACAAACGGCAACGTCCTGACTGTGAAGAAACTACTGCGTCACAAGAGAATCGAGAACACTATGAAATACATCAGTATGATACACTTTGAAGAGGACGAATTTGAAGTGACCACGGCAACCACGGTGGAGGAAGCGAAACAGGCTCTTTCCGTTGGATTCAACTACATAACTGAGAAAGATGGGATAATGCTGTTCAGAAGACCCAAGAGGTTCTGTGGCATAAACGCAGGATTGAGTGTTTAAACTCTTATACTTGATACTTTCTACTCTATGAGGAGTGATGTGCTGCCATGCCTAGAACTGCTGCTCCATGGGAAAGTGAACGCAGACTGTTGGTGAAGGCTGAAGACAAGACGGACCCAAGCTTCGGTTGCAAACCTGAGGACAGATCGGCTGAGGATTACTTGAAGTACGGAGTAATCAATCTGGACAAACCTTCAGGACCGTCGAGTCACGAAGTAGCCGCTTGGGTCAAACGTATTCTCAAGCTTCAACAGGTTGGTCACGGCGGGACTCTAGAGGCTTAGGAAATAGCCAGAGAAATCCCAAAGTAACCGGCGTTCTGCCAGTCACGCTAGAGGAGGCTACCAGAGTCGTTCAGGCACTGCTTCACAGCGGGAAAGAATACGTGTGCGTGATGAAGCTTCACGGAGAAGTGGGATCCGAACAAGTCAAAAAGGTTCTTGGCGAATTTGAAGATATGATTTATCAGCGTCCGCCTCTGCGAGCGTCGGTCAAGCGCCAACTGCGGACGCGACGGATTTACTACTTGGATTTTCTTGAAATGGAAGGTCGGAACGTTCTTTTCAAGGTCGGATGTGAAGGGGGAACTTACATTCGGAAACTGTGTTTCGACGTTGGGGAGGTTCTGGGGTGCGGAGCGCACATGCAAGAACTGCGAAGAACGAGAGCTGGGCCTTTTGTTGAAGATAACAGCGTGATCTTGCATGATGCAGCATACTGGTTCATGAAGTGGCAGGAGAAGAAAGATGAGAAATTCCTGAAACAATTCGTTCAGCCAATGGAAAATGCTCTTGCTCTCGTTCCGAAAATCTACATAAGAGACTCTGCAGTGGACGCTGTTTGCCACGGCGCCAGTCTCACGGCACCTGGCGTTCTATCCCTTGAAACAGGAATACGCAGCGACTTAATGATTGCCGTTTTATCCCTGAAAGGCGAGGCGGTTGCCTTGGCCAAAGCCATGGCCAATTCAGAAGAAACTCTTAACATGGAACACGGAGTCGTCGCCAAGACAATGCGAGTGCTCATGCCCCGGGGCACATACCCTAAGGGCTGGAAGAGCAGCGGCGAAAAGAATGGCTAAAGAAGCCAAAAACATGGAACACTACTTTGCCGCGCATCCAAAATCAAGGCCACGATACGGCCTGATCCGTGCTTACCTCCGAGGAAGGCCTTTCGAGTTTCTGACAGCCTCAGGGGTGTTTTCAAAACAGCGGGTCGATTTGGGCACTCGACTGCTGATTGAATCCATGCTGTTGCCTAAGAAAGGTTGCGCCTTGGATATGGGTTGCGGGTATGGCGTCGTTGGAATTGCAGTGGCAGCATTTAACCCCCGTCTGTACGTGATTTTGGTTGACGTGAACGCGCGTGCGGTTTGGCTTGCAAGACAGAATGTTGAGAAGAACCTCGTCAGCAACGCAGAAGTCAGGCGCGGTTGCCTCTATGCACCCGTAGAGGACTTGATTTTCGATTGTGTGCTCTCAAATCCGCCGGTAAGCGCGGGTCTTGAAACCGTCAAAGCGATTATAGTTGAAGCGCCCAGACATATGACCTGCAGAGGCGTTTTCCAAATGGTTGTAAAATCCAAGGTTGGAGGCAAGAGGTTGCGCGCGATTTTCGAGGAAGCTTTCGGAAATGTTGAGGTTTTGGCGAGAGAAAGCGGCTATCGCGTGCTAATGTCTAGGAGACAATAGTTCGCGATATGCTAACTCATCTAATGTACAGGCTGGTGCTGGAAAACCTATAATAAACTACTGCGCTTGAATATGAGTTGCTGCACTTGCGCCGGGGTATCCTAGCCAGGTAGGGAGCAAGCCTGGAGACGTTTCCAGATGAAGCGCCTAACAGCTTGTGGCCTCTCGGGGCCGCGTGGGTTCAAATCCCACCCCTGGCGCCATTGCACTTATCAGAGTGACTTGGGGAAGGTTCATGTCGTTTCATGAAAAATCTTGCGGAGCCGTCGTTTTCAAACGAGATGGAGAAGTCGAATACCTTCTCTTACACTATGAAGCGGGCCACTGGGACTACGTGAAAGGGCAGGTTGAACAGGATGAGAGCGAAAAGGACACGGTTACCCGGGAACTCAAAGAGGAAACAGGCATCACTGATGCAGGTTTTATCGAGGGTTTCAGAGAAGAAATAAGCTATTTTTACAGAAGGGGGGGTAGAACGGTGCACAAAGAGGTCATCTTTTTTCTAATCGAAACCAAAGACAGCAATGTAAAATTGTCCTACGAACACGTGGGGTATGAATGGCTCAACTATGAAAAAGCGATGGCAAAGCTCACCTTCGCGAACGCCAAAAAGGTACTGGCAAAGGCACACGGCTTCCTAGAAAAACAGGGGTGACACAAGCAGGCTAGTGTGCATCATTCGTGCTTTGGGCTTGAAACTTGTGGTTCTGTTCATGCTGTTTCAGTCGTTTTCTTAATCACATCGTTTATTGAGGCTACTGATTTTTCGAATTCTTTCTTCGTCTCGGTGTCGAGTTTGAGCTCCAAAATCCTTTCGACGCCATTCTTTCCAAGAACACATGGTACGCCAATTGAAATGTCGGAAAAACCGTATTCACCCTGCAGATAGGTGGAGACGCCCATGACTCTGTTTCTCCCCCTTAAGACAGCATCCGCCATGATGGCGATGACTGCACTTGGAGCATAGGTTGTGGCTCCCTTGAGTTTTATCACGTCTGAACCTGAACTTCTTGTCAAACTCACTATCTTCTCAATCTGCTGCTTGTCCAGCAATTCTGTTATCGGTATACCTGAAACAGAGGCATACTTCACGAGAGGCACCATGGAATCTCCGTGCTCCCCGATTACTAGACCGCGAATATCTTCTCTTGAAACCCCCAGTTCCAGCGCGATGTACGACCTGAAGCGTAGAGTGTCCAGAATGTTTCCCATCCCGAAAACCCGGTTCCTCTGAAAGCCAGACTCTTTGTAGGCAACGTACGTCATGACGTCAACAGGATTAGACACCATCATTAGTTTGCAGTCTGGACAATACTTCACAACTTGCTTCACCACAGACTTGACAATTTTCGCGTTCTTGCATGCAAGGTCAAACCGGCTCATTCCAGGCTGTCTCGCCTGGCCAGCAGTGACGATGACGAGCTCCGAACCTTCCATTTCGCTGTAATCGCTCGTCCCCCTAATTTTCCCGTCAAATTCGATAGCAGGCGCGGCCTGCATCATGTCTAGGGCTTCACCTTGGGCCAGATTCTCGGCAATGTCAACTAGAACAACATCGCTAATCCTGAATCCCAGAATGCTGAAGGCTGCAGCACTTCCGACCTTACCAGCACCTATAATCGAAATCATGATTACCAAATAAAACCTAGTTTTACATAAATGTAACTGCACGAGCGCTTTTTCAACAAACGGCATGAAGCTGATAGGGTTTATCCTCGCGCGTTCGATCCGCCAAGAAAGCTTAATTAATCAAAATTCTTCTTTACTCACCACGGCGCCTAGGCCATTTGACAGCCCTGGTAGTATAGTCCGGTCTAGTATATGCGGCTGTCGCCCGCAGGACATCACGGAGAAAAACACTCTGTGACATGAGCCGGGTCCAAATCCCGGCCAGGGCGCCAACGATAACTTCAAATCCCGACAGCTTCTAAACATGCTTTTGGAGAGAAGACGTGTCGATCTATCGTTATGAAAGACGTGTTTGGCTTGCCCTTAATGGGGAGTTTGGAATCAAGTCTTCAGAAATCTTGCCGGCGAACAAGAAGAAGCTGCTGGAATACGCGAAGTACCTAGAAGCCTCCGGGAAGAGTCTGCCCCGCCAGGACAAGCTACTGAGAACCGTCAAGATTTTTGCATCCAAGCTTGATCCTATCCCTTTCAAGAAGGCAACCAAGAAAGACGTGGTTAATGCTTTGGCCAAGTACGTTGAGGAACTGGCCAGAACCGTTCATGGGGGTGGGTCGCCACATACGACTTCAGACTTTCAGAAGATTGTCAAGCAGTTCTACGCCTGGGTCTATGACGTCGAGGACCCTCGACATGAAGGGTATCCTAAAGCGGTCAGCTGGATCCGTGTGAAAGAGCCCAAGTCAACTCTCAAAGCCTCAGACCTGCTGGATCCCGACGACGTCAAGAAACTGATAGCTACCACACCAGACTTGCGCTTGAAAGCCCTAGTTGACGTGTGCTATGAGTGCGGTCTAAGAGTTGGAGAAGCACTCCAGATGCACGTGCGAGACGTCGACGTCCAAGAACAGTATGCAGCACTAACCGTTTCAGGAAAGACGGGCCCTCGCCAGGCATATTCGATTGAAAGTCTGCCTCTACTGGCAACCTGGTTGGATCACCATCCTGACAGGAACAATCCAGACGCTTGGCTATGGACTGACGACACAGAACCCCTAACGTACGATAGGGCTCGTTTCAAACTTCAAGAATGCAGAAGAAAAGCCAAGATTTCCAAGAGGGTCTTCTGGCACTTGTTCAGACACAGCTCCGCAACCAACAATGCGGAATTAGGAGAACCTATGCTCCGGAACGTTTACGGCTGGAGCAAAAACTCTGATGAGCCTTCAACGTATATTCATTTGTCTGGAGAAGCTGTCAAGAAAGCTTTGCTCCAGAAAGCGGGCGTGCAGCAGAAAGCGGAGGCTGAGCCCAAGGTTATCATGTGCCCCCGGTGCAAATGTCCAAACGAGCCCAATGCAACGATATGCGTCAAGTGCAAAAGTGTACTTCGACTGCAAGACGCTGTTTCAATCTCAACTGTTCAGAAAAAGCTCGAGGGACAGAACAAGACTATCGAGAAAATGCAGGTTCAGATTGACATGATGATGCAGGGCATCGTTGAAAGAGACAAACAATATTTTGAGAGGAAGTACCCGGGGCTCAGACCAGACAAGACTGAAAGCTGGAGACCCAAAGTCTAGTCAACGAGGTTGTCAGGCGCGATCAGGAACTATTTGGGGATGGGCAAAATGACCAAAGAATGGCGCGTCAAAGGTTTCGAACCCTATTACACAACAAAGTGTGGAGCCGCATATCTAGGAGACTCGCTGAACATACTGAAGAATATTCCTAGGGATAGTGTAAACTTGATTATGACCTCACCACCTTTTGCCCTTCAAAGAAAGAAGAAATATGGAAACGTGAATGCCAAAGACTACCCCGAATGGTTCATCCAATTTGCACAAGAATTCAAAAGAATCTTGAAACCCAATGGAAGCCTCGTAATTCATATAGGCGGAAGCTGGATGAAAGGGAAGCCCGTGAAAAGCATCTACCAATATGAACTGCTGGTGAAAATGCACAACGAACTTGGTTTCTGTCTCGCTCAGGACATGTACTGGTTCAACAGAGCAAAACTACCCGGGCCTGCCCAATGGGTCACAGTTAACAGATTGCGACTCAAGGATTCAGTAGATCAGATTTGGTGGTTGTCCAAGACTCCAAATCCTCAAGCAGACAATCGGCGTGTGCTAAAAGACTACAGCGATGCGATGAAGGAGCTTTTGAGCAACAACAATTATTACAAACCTAACGTCACAAGGCCATCCGAACACAGGATCTCAGCAAAGTTTTACAATGGGCACAAAGGCGCGATTCCACCAAACATCTTTGAATACTCCAATACGGACTCTCAAAGCAAATACATAAAACTGTGTAGGAAATACGGTGTAAAATTGAATCCTGCTCGATACCCTGTACAGCTACCTGAGTTCTTCATCAAGTTCCTGACTGGCCCAGGCGACAAAGTCTTGGACCCATTTGCAGGCAGCAACGCGACAGGAGAGGCTGCGGAGAAGAACGGGCGAAAATGGATATCTGTTGACACAGAATACGAATATCTACGTGGTTCTATGCTCCGATTCTTCGATGAGATAACTCTTGAAACGAAATATGGTTTCAGATCGGTCGATCGATCGTCAACAGATGGGTCTTGACCTGCTAGCCCGTTGGGAGCGTGAGTGCCTATATGTATAGTCACTATTCAAGACCGCGCTCAGGACGCATCAGCAGTATTACAGTCTTTGCTACACGCCGCAGCTCCTCATCCTCGATCTCTTTTAAATCTAGTCCTTTTTGAATTCGAGGATGATTCTCCCTGTAATATTTATGCCATAACCAGAGATGGTAGCCGATATGTGCGAAGTATTTTCTCTTTATTCGATCAATCTGACTCGGCAACTCGTTTGCCTTTTCTCTTCTGCCAAGATCTTTCGCCAGCTCTTCGTGGTCAAGATTGACAGACAAGATCAGCTTTCCCTGACTCTTCTCAGAACTGCCTACGTTTGTTTCATTCCAACCATATTTCCACCAATCTTTCCGATAGACCGGATTCAAGGTGTAGTTTGGCACACGTTGCATTCTTCTAGTTCCACGCATCGTTACAGGCAGTGGCGGCGGCTTCTTTTTGACAACTATACAACTCTTCTGCGTTTCCATTATCTTTCCATCCGCTAAGCGCAATGTGCAGTTTACTGTTCCCCGTGTCCCCTCAGACACAGTAGCTGGAACAAAAATGAATATTTGCAATTCGCCATTCCTTGGTCCTTTCTGGTCAGAAATTGACGAACCAAGCATTGAGCAGGATTTTTCGAACTGCGCCGCTTGCTGAGGTCGCGTGAGAAGATTGTCAGGACCATCCAACTGAATCTTAACGATGCTTTTTGTCCCTTGCTGGAGGGATATTGGTTCCTTCGTAGTTATTCTGAATATTGTTGGAGGATCGTTCGGCGAATATGGCGCAGGAGGTTCAACTACGTGGAGTTTCTGCGATGCTTTCAGCGGCACTTTGAGCTGTGGCATATCTAACATGCAAGTCAGCTCGTCATTGGTCCCTATAGGAATTGTTGACGGGGGAGATATCCTGATTATCATTCGGCAATTGCGGAAAGACCCGGGGTCAACTACTATTCCTGAATTCCGCGAAAGGTCGCATGTAAGCTGTGCTCTGTCCTGTTCTCGTGTCAGTAGATCGTCTGGTCCATCTGTTTCGAGAGTAAGTTCCTTATATTTACCTTGAGGTATTTCCAGCTGTTCTTCATCAAACAAGAAATGCCAAAGAGTTGGCGGATCATTCGGTTTGAATTCTTCCTCTCCTTCACGGCCAGGACCAGTGCCTGGCTGGACCCCTCCACCTGGATTTTCGGCTTCCTGTGTGACTGTGATAAGTCTATCCAACAATTTTCTAACTCTCTTCTCACTGGCTTCATCCATTTGGGTGAGATATTGTTCTCTACGCTCGGATTCGAGACCTTGAAGTCTGTCATCAATTTTCAAAGCCTCTGCCACCCTATTCCGAATCAGATCCAGGCGTTCTTCTCCTTCTCTCAGCCTCCCACGGTGAGCTGCAAAAATCTGGCGTTTGAATCCCAGTGACAATTCATCACACTCAGCCTCAGCTACTATGTAGTCAGTCAGAAACGAAAGCTGGGTGGCTTGCTTTATGAAGTCCTTGTCAATTGAATCATGACGCTGACCGTTCAATGCGATAGCAACGATGCGAGGGGACTTTTCCTTATCAAGATAGCTCCATTGGTAGAATCTTTCTTCGTTTCCTTCTTCACGCGGTTTAGTCTTCATCACCCAGTAGCGGATGGTCAAGCGACCATCTGGTCCCAAGTCAGCAACGTGTTCATTACTATATTCTACATTCGGGTTGCCCATAAGACGCGCAGCGTTGCCAGATATAGTCCTTCTGAACTTTGGTATGTTCTTGAACTGACGAGCGTCTTCCAGCCAAAAAGGCAACACTGGGTCAAAAAGTAGACTCTGAAAGAGTCTGTAGGAAACCAAGCTTGCTGGACCAGAATACTCGCGCCCCAAATCATACTGAATGTGAGCAATATAAGTACCAAACTCAAACTCTGATCCTTCAAAAGCCAATGGCGAAAGCGTAGGCACAGAACCGTCCTTTTTGACTAGGTACTCATAAACCGTGGTTCTGTATTCAAGGCTGGGGTTTTTTCTCACAATAGTCCAGCCGACCACATCAGGTTTCCCTACAACATTGTGTCCTCGTCTACGATGTGATATAATGATAGTATACTCACACCACCAAAGTGTCGAGGACCCACCTTGACCGTAAGCGCCACAGAGGTAATGCTTGCCCCACTTATTGCTTTCTCCCAAGCTTACTATTGTCTTGTCGAAATCCAGTGGATGCTGCCCGATTCCATTATCAACAATGAGAATTGTTGGGGCATGCTCATCCTCTGAATCGCAGATTTCTACCTTTATTTTTTGGGCCAGTTCCTGGATTTTTTCGGTCGGTAGATTTTCCAATCGTCCTTTTGGGACACCAAGCCATCTTTCGGTCGCTTCTCGGGGAGATTGTGGTCTTGGTTGATCTTTGGGAATGTCTGCTTCGCTTAATTCTATAATGGCGTCAATCGAGTTCGTAATTCTTTCAACTAGTGGCGGTGCCTGCTCTGTCGTCAGTTCAATGCTGCGGGCGTTGTCATATTTGCCACTCACAGGAACCCACTTGAGATTGCCCCCTAGGTCCTCGGATATTTCTTCGAGAAACCGACTGACTTCTGCCTTGGTACGCATCCCCAAGAGCTTGCTTGCGATCTGCTCTTCTTTTTGGCTACTGATGTTTTCCATTTTGCTCACTTCCGTCGGGACTATTCTTGACGATGTCCAGTCCTCTCTGGGTAACATTATAGGTGACATTCAGTCCAAGACGTTTTCTGCTCAAAAGACCTAGTTCTGATAGTCTGCTGACCAGGCTGGATTTTACTGCTTGGGCTTCTTCTTTCTTGAGGTCTGACTTGTATTTGAGGATTATTTGTGTCAGTTGGTCTGGCGTGTTGAGGCCGTTTGACACTGCCTTCAACACGGCCGCGCAAAGTCGGAATTCCTTTTCCAAATTCTGGGCAATGTGGTTCATGTAGAAACTAGCTTCGTCTTCCGAAAGGGCACTTGCATAATCGTCTTTGTCCAGAATTGGATTCTCCAACACTGCAAATCGAACCCCGGATTCTGTCAGTCCTATTTGAGCTTTTCCCGATTCATCTTTTCTTATATTTACGAAGCGCAGAATAGCAGGTGCTCCTTCCAGACGATTCTTTGAATTAATAGAGCCCACAAAATGAAGCCTGAACCTGTCCTTTGCTCGATCCCTTGACCTTGGTAGTCCCGCGGTGAGCTTTTCACCGGGCATCCTGCCATTCTTCTTATCTATCCGCGAGAGTACTTTGAATAGTAAGACAGCCTCCTGTGTAGCAGCATCTTGTACTTCAGCCAAGTCAACGAATCCATCTATTGGCGAACTTGATCTCACAATATTCAAGAGTACCCTTAACGCAGTTTTGACTGGAAAGAGACGGTTGTAGAGAGCCCATAAGGTCTCTGCACCTAGTACCTCTTGTTTGGGTTCTTCAACTGTCGTTACCTCAGATGACTCGGGCGTTAGGCGCGTCAATGAACTACCGGATGTCGGAGCGATTGTCTGCTCTAGATGGAAATCCGATTGCACTGCATTCCCGAGTGGCTGCTGCTCGATATACAGCTGATTTTCTATAGCAGTCAAAATGAAGCTTTGAACGTCTTTGTACCTGCGGCTGTCCAACAGAGATTGTATGGCTTCGACTTTTGTACTGGGCAATTCGATGATATACCGCATGCACGTCACCGTGATAACTATATTAGTGCCTATATTTATATTTTACCAGTAATTTAGATATAAATTATGTAGACCCTACATGTGTAGAACTTCAAAGAGCTGAGATGGGATCGACTCTGAGTGAGCGCGCGCTATCACATCAAGAAAATCCAGAATAGCTACTCCAATCTTAACTCTGTTCATGGCATTTCTTAACCATCCAATCTCCGTTCGAGACTTGACAGGCAGATATGGTGCATGTCCATTCTTGCTGAAATATACGATGGCCTTTTTGTTGTCACCTAGCACTGGGTCATCGGTTAGCCATTTGCTACTGGTTCCATAGGTAGCACAGCTATGTCCATTCCTTTGTTTTGAGCGAATGTGCTTCCTGCATACAAACTTCCGCTATAAATCTCATTCACTGCCATAGTTCTAAAGGAATTGCCATCAGCTGAATCTTGATGTACTATTAGCTTTCCTCCAACTCGGACCTCAAAATGCGGAGTGTTGACGTCAAACTTCTTTGGCTTGGCAAAGTAATGTACCGTCCATCCTTTGTCCTCGACAATTACTTTGACCGGTCTACCGCTTATTTCGCCATTAAACTTCTTTTTGGACATCGAAATGTCTCCTATGGTGAAGAATAGACTGGGCATCTTTTAGATTTTTCTCGGATCGATCGATCGGCTATTTCTTACAACGCAGGTTTCTTGGGTGCACGATTAGGCGCATACTAGACAATGATGAAGGTGTTCTGTAGAAAGTATCATTCTGCATTGAATGTCTGCTAGGTAGCCGTCATGAATTTCCTTGATGTCAGAGAATTCTCTTTTGCTTCTTGATATGATTAGAAATTCTGTATCCAGATTGGAGATGGATTCTCCGAAGCACGTGCCGTGGTGGGCAGCTTTGATGAAACTATAATTGTAGCTTCCAGAGATTGTGATTTCGTTAAGAACATCATCCTCTGCGTCTCCCAAATGCAGAATCCTGCCATTTCTTTTTCTAAAAGAAACCGCTACAATTGAAAGCAGATTCGCGACCGTGCGAAATTCCCCTTCTACGTTGCCTAGAACGGCTTGGATCTTCCGTTTCTTTTCATCTGCCAAATCCTGATTCTTCAGGTAGTTGACGTATTCAATGAATTGTGAGAAGGAATCTTCTGGTTGGAAAGTTGGGACTCTGTAGTCTAGGTCAGCCATAGTTGATTCAATTGTTGCCGTAACTTTTCGCGCAATTTGCCTTATTTTATTGCTGCCTAAAATTGAATGAGAAATATCTGGCCATAGGATTCTTAAGTTTTGATTGCCTTCTGTTACGAAATCCCCTTTTTTGCAGGGAACGATTTGGCTGTTAGTTTTTCCGAAAATCTCTGGCAGAATTCTATAGTAAGAGTAATCTGCGAGAACCGCTGCCCAAGTAAAGTCCATTATTGCTCTTGCAGCTTCGAATCCTGGCCCGCTGAAAGGAAGATACGGAACGTAGATCTTGGAAAACACTAACGTAGGATTCTTTATCCAATGGAATAGACTGTAGTGATCAAAATGGTAGTGGGAAACGACAAAACCGCAACTCTTGTCTTTGGGCAAGACGGATTCAATTGTCATCGGTACTTCGATGTGTAGTTGAGGTTTCAATGATCCGCAGTCTAACAAGAGCCCCTTGTTTTCTTGATCTAGAAGCAAAACGCTGTCGCCGTGTCCCACATCAAAAATCATTGTGTTATAATCAAGGTTGGATTTCGACTTGAACACGAGGAATTGCATGATTTGGGTTGACTAGTTCGCTTAAAATACTTTTGGAACGTTAGGAAAATGACATATATCTTCTTTGAGTGAAAACAAGAAAGGGGAAGACGCTTGCCATATTAAAGAGCATATGATCAAACGATCACTCACTATGTGAGTCGACCCGGCAAGAACATAGTCTGTAAGGATAGCGCGCGCGTATCCATTAGACAATATAATCAATCATCTCCGTAGGGCTTTCAAAGAACATAGAGGACCAGTTCTGTTCAATTCTGGTGAAACGTCTGACAGCTTCCCCTCTCGCTCCAACATGCAAAAAATAGCGGACCTCTTTGAAACCCAGAATAAGCACAAACTGTTGCTTCACACGAAAACTGCTGATTCCAGATCCTTGAGTAGGGACTACACTGTGGTTCAATCTAAGACAGATATATGGCGTTACTGCTTACTAGGCATGGTGAGGGGCCGGCGCCACTGTGAGAGTGAGAGAATTGTTTGAGGAGGAAGCAGCTAAATCTGAAAGACTTTTTTCTCAGCTGACAACTGCATGGTACGATTGGGCTGTTGCAAAGATGCTGGAAGAGAAAGGTGTCCACTGCTGGGCTTTGACGGCTGATTATTATTCGATGTTTCATGCTGCCAAGACGTTGATGACCATAACAAGTTTCTATAGGGAGAAATTTGTCTCATTCCATAGCGAATTGCCGCGCTTCTTTGCCGGTGAGAAAAAATACCTGGTCCAATACAATGAATCAATAAAAGAGTTGTCCAAAACTTCAAATGTTCCACCTGATTACGTATGCAAGTTGTTTGCCGAGCTTCACGACGTCTTGAGCACGTTCAAAGAAGCTCGAAATGAGACATCTTATGAGAAATATATAATATCGCATCAGTGTCGTCAAGACATTGAAGCCTCCAAATGGCTGTTAGAGATATGCGACAAAGCCAGTGCTTGTGTCGTAAGCATTAATGAAAAAATCTCAGAATCAATATATAACTACGTGAGGCTTCATGAGCTTTATGCATACTATTTGCACCATTTAAAAGAAGAGATTGCGCAATTCAAGGACCTGCTACAGGAAGAACAGCTTAATGTACCAATGAAACTGGAACCCATAATGAATAGGTTCAATACGTTGGTCGCTAACACCCCCGAACCAGCTGATATGAACAGTTTTATGGAACAGACGAAAGCATACCCAAGTAAGGATGAGTCATACGAAGAACTGTTTTCAGTATTGTGTAAGACACAGAAACTCTGAGGCGAAATATATCTTGTACCTATGCTGCCAACATCCTACAATCACGTTAAAGATGAGATACTCTCAATAGTACAATCCTCACTGGCTCCAAGCGGGTGCGAATAGCACGCGCACGCCGTACACCACAATAGATAAGAACGGAGAATAGCAAATTATCTCCGAGGGTTCACTATTTCAGCAGAATATAGATTCCTTAGATTCGAAATCGTGGGCCTATCGACAATCATTTTTATGCTTGTAGCCACAATGCCTCTTCTTGATTTTGGGATTATTTCATCGACACTGAACAACATCAGCACATTGCTATCCGTGGTTGGTGGGTTGTTTCTATTCTCCATACCCTTGGGGTATTGGGAGCACCAGCTCGTAGTGAACGTGTATCGTTCAGAGAAGAAGCCTCGCCTTGCTCACCTATATGTGAGAGATATGATTCTTGAGGCGCAAAAGTCGATCAAGACCAAGAATAAAGACATCTTCTTTGAATCGTTCAATGACAGAGGGAGAAATTCTTTTCTGACTGCTCTTGTTGATATGTGCATCTTCTCCAGAAACTCGTTTTCGGATGTGGGCATCTACGGACGCCTTAGCGATCGCTGGTCTCATTTCTACGCAAGACGAGCCGTCGGCAGATACGCGCCTATAGTTTCGATTGTGTTATGGGCCGTCTCATTGGTCGCCGCATACCTGTACTTCGGGGCGTTACCCTTTCAGTTTGGTTGGCAGAACTTTCTAGCCTCAGCAATCGTGTGGATAGTGATTTTTGCCGTTAGTATCTGTATAATTGATTCCTATTCAGGAAAAATATGGGCAGAGATAAGCTTTCTTGAAGGTGCGATTGTTCTTGCTAAGAAGAAAGAAAATAGTGAAATGATCAGAAACGTAGTTGAGAATGTCTATGAACACCCGGAGTACATCGAGCAAGCTGAGAAAAGCTATGGCGTATCTCTTTACAAAATGTAATGAGGGAAAATAAGTCAATGCAAGTGAAGCTCCTAGGTTATGTCGAAAATGCCGAAAAAATAATAGCAGCGTGCTCGAAAGCAACGAGAAGCAAACCGGCTGAAGACCTTTTGTCAGATTTAACAGTCAAGGAAGCTAGGAGGCACATTGGCAAAGTTCTTTCAAGAGGGCACGAAGGAATATCCGAATTCGCTTATTTCATATTCTCCATTAGCGGCATTTCCAGAGTTCTTACTCATCAACTTGTGAGGCATAGGATAGCTTCTTATCTACAAATGTCTTCAAGAGAAGCGAATCTTTCCCATGCGAGCTTCATAGTTCCTCCCATAATATTGAGGGACAAAAAGAAATACTCGGTATTCGAAGAAACCGTGAACGTAGCTCGCCAAAACTACGAGAAACTTGTAAAAGCTGGCGTTCCATTGGAAGATGCAAGATACCTACTTCCAGACTCACTTGAGACTCATATTTCGATGGCAATAGATGGAAGATCTCTCAATAACTTCTTTGGACTTAGACTATGCGAGAGAGCTCAGTGGGAGATTCGTGAATTAGCGACCGAGATGCGAAATCAAGTAATGAAGACTTCGCCTGCATTATTCTGGAGCGAACCACGGCCTTGTATTAGAAGAGGAGCTTGCCCAGAAGGCAAGAAGAGCTGCGGATTTGTGAACAAAGAGGAGTTTGGGCGCCAGCGAAGAAAATTCTTGGAAGGCTATCCAAGTGAATAAAGCCAGCTTCTATTGTGCATCTGCGATTAGAGGAGACAACACGTATGAAAAATACTTCCAGAGAATTGTAAGTATTGTCTCTGAATATGGCGAAGCTAGAACCGAAAAATACGGGCCTCAAGACAGTCCTCTTCATCAATATATTACCCCAAAAACGCAAGATCCCAAGGACTACGTTTATGTCAGAGATATAGTACACTGGCTCGGGGAATCTGACGCTTTAATAGCCGAATATTCGGGAGCGAGCACAGGTGTCGGATTCGAAATCTGCTATGCAACACGCGTAAGGCGCATTCCGGCCCTTTGCCTTTATCATGCGTCAGCTCGACCGTCCCTGATAGTCAACTATGACCTCTCGAAGTACACCTTTTCCCAGAAATATTCTGATGAAAAGGAACTTGAAACATACCTCCGCTGCTTTTTGGAAATTGTCACCAGATTTGAGAAAATCGATGACATTCGATTGGCTTACAATGAATTTTCTGAAAAAGCAATCAGGTCAAAAGTCGAGACGAAAGAAATACCGACAATGATAGAAACCATGCTACAGACAGGTTCCAGCTACCAGGTTCAAGGAGAGTTCGGGCCCGGGAAAAAGGACTTCTACGTTTTCAGGCCAAAGTCTGTTGAAATTGACTTCAAAGACTCGAAGAATTTCCTCCAGTTCATGTTCAAGAATATCGTACTCCAAAAAAGATGGGAGCGCCTGGCCAGTCAGCGGATCGGGGTAACATTTGCCAGCGGAAGAAAGTTTAGCATAATCCTGACGCTTGGACATTTTGACGGGCCCATCAACATGCTTCAAATATGCCGCAAGTCTGGAGAAGAGAATTTGAAGTATACACGCGAAGCTCTTACCAAGAACATCCGAGCATATAGGAGAATAGGGCTCATTGCAACGCCGGTCCGTATAGCAAGAGGTTCCACGAAGTTCAAAGATCAGTTTATCCTCACGAGAACTGTTCATGGAGAATATAGAGTGGAATCGTCTCGATCTCATCGGGAAGTTACAGAGAGCCTGGTTATAGTAACTCAGCACTTACATCATCTTTCAAGCTTCATCAGAAAATTCGGATCAGAGCCTCTTATCAACCTAATTATGCAAATAAAAAGCGAATCTGCATATCTGGAAGTTCCGGACACTCTGCCTCTTTCTATAGACGGTGTTGATTTGGATGCTGTTTTGGAAAATGATTGGGCACAGAGGCTTGCAAGAAGCTTAGGGACAAAATGCAAAGAGTTTTGGAGCCAAAACTACTCTTCCTTTGCCGCAGACATTGCGCATTCCTAGTTCTAGGAACGACACACTATAGCACTAGCAACTCTGCAAATCCGTCAGGCGTACAAGCATCATTCGCCAATGATTTCATAAACTAGTCTTTGATCTGAGCGTTCGAGTCTCTGTCTCCGCTTCTGTGAATATATGCACTGGCGAAACTCTGGAGGACATGAACTACTCCGGCATAATTGTCGTGCTTCCTGTTTCTGTAAGCCTCTCGATATGCGTCTTCAAAACGACGCTGCTGGGCAGGATCGTTAAGCATCCAGTAGAAATAACTCCGCTTCCCTCGACTCAATATTGGAGACAACTGACGGTTACTTCGGGGTTCCCAAGACCTTGATCTTCTTGCTAAGAGTCTACATTCACCAGGTCTTATCTTAGGTTTGCCTTTTTTCTGATCCAGCACAGCGCTTAGATATGGTCGCCCAAAGAGATAATTTTTCCTAATGTCGGCGACCTCGGCTCGATCCTCGTAGTCAAAATTCCCATATGCAATTGAACTTGTCGTCATGAAAGGTCTAAAGGGATCGATGATGAAAGCTCGATTTACTTGCTTGATAAACTCCAAGATATTCAGCAATCCGGGTATTTTGTCTTTTAATCCTTCGTTTCTTGTGAAAACAACACAACAATCAAACGCAACAACAGCATTGATACGGGGCGAGCTGGTGTGATTCTCGCACAATTCGAAGATCTTGGAAAAGAATGTGTCTAGAGTTCTTCTAGCCGATTCAATGTCTGTCATCATTTCAGAAAAACCTGAAATGTCGAGATATGCAACATATGTCCTACCATAATAATTGCAGACCAAGATTTCGATCTCCTGTATTAGTGTAGGCCCACGCGAACACTAGGTAAGGTTCTGAAACAGTTATTTCTGTCTTCTGAAGACTCCAGCACTCCCAATCGGCGGCACGCTGGCAACATACCCTAAGCGCGGGTACTCTTGTACGTTGACTCAAGAAGAGTGACGATCTCCGTTATCCTTCTACTGACTGTATTAGTCTTTCTTTTTATGGTTCGTTTCAAGTTTTCAATATCCTTTTGAACAAGCTTCTCGTACTCAACGAAATAGTCTTCACTCACAATATCAATCAGAACATTCTTCTCATAGATAGAATAAGGAGACTTGTAGAGGTTGCTTAGGATAAGGTGTTTTGTAGGATTCAGACGAATATCGTCGTTTTCTCCCACTATGGCTTCAAACAAAGAACCACGAAAAACTATACAAGGAAAATACATTTCTATTGTGTAAGGAAGCGTGGAGACCCATTCTCTGACATCTTGGTCAATCACCCAGTCGACATAGGTCTTCAACTGCTCTCGGGCCTCGTTTATTTCGGACTGTGACTCTCTGAATTGCCCCCTGTGAGCCTTGCCCGTCGCAAAAGCATTGAAAGTCACAGCGACCCATTTTTGTGTCTCATAGTGCAGACTGGTATTCCCCAAGATCATGCGCATAACCTCTAGCCTTCCTGTGTTCTTTGCAGCCATTTGAGCTTCGTCTAAATATTGCCCCGCAACGTCATCAATTTTGAAGGCGAAAGGCCTAGTGAAGAAGACCCAAGAAAAAGCATCCGATTTCTTGCACTCAATCACGAGAGCAGTTTCCAGCTCAAGATTTCCTATTCGCGTCGGTTTTTTGGATGCACAAATGTCAATTTCGCGAAGTCCCATTTTGTTTCTGTCAACGAATGTATCTTGGTTCACAATAATGTCCCACGAGTTGTCCAAAATAGAAGAAATCCCAATCTCCAAGGGATAGCCTGTTTTCTTAATCTCCTCAATCAGATGTTCTTTGAGTGCATCATGGGGCTCTTTGGAACTCATAATAACGAATTGTGTGAAGTTATACTAAAGTTCTTCCTGAGTGTCAAGGCAACATAATCGCGCGTGCACGCCTACGTCAAGTCGTCTCACGCGACCCTTGGTCTGGGTCCACTTTAAACCATGAACTATCATTGTTTTCGCCTGTGAAAGAATCTGGTGTTCGGGTGCGTTTTAGGTCACATAGTTTGCGTTGTTAATAGGAACGGCAGTTGATTGAGCCGAGGGATAGGTCAATTCTTTGAGAGTAGAAACCATCTGTCGGACGTCGTTCTGCAAAACGTCAAGTTTGTTTTCCATTGACTTTACGCGCTCTGGCATACGAAGGTACTCAATGGCGGCATTCAAGCCTAAATGATCTAACTCCCCTTTACCAAGACTGTGATCGATTTCACGATGACCAACGGACACAGTGAAAAAGCGACTGAATAATTGGGCAACGGGGTCGTCAACTGCGCGCGCGCGGATCGCAGCAGACTAGTCTTAGGTCAGGGAGACTGGGGTTATCTGGGTTCAGAGAGCTTTCTCAAAGTTGTGGAGCGGAGCCTCAAAGAGGCATGGACGCGTTTCACATTGACACTGTGGGAAGATCAGCCCCACCGTGTACTTGTAGCGCTTGAAAAGGATGCTCTCAGCAGACTTGTCTCAGAAATCGCCGACCAGTTTAGAGTGAAGACGTTTCCAACCCGAGGCTACGGTAGTTACAGTTTCGTGACCCTCATGGCTGAAGAATGCGACGGCGAAAAGCCCACTTTCACTCTCTATTTTGGCGACTATGACCCTTCAGGGTTAGATATTGAACGCGATTTGGAGAATCGACTTGGTCGGTATGCCGCGGAGAGATTTGAGGTCAAGCGAATCGCCTTAACCTTTGACCAGATTCAACGTTTTCGGTTGCCGCCTATGCCAGCTAAGACAAGCGACACCAGACTGGCACGTTTCATAGCTGGCACCGGTGGGTCCGATGTGGTAGAGCTGGATGCGTTGCCACCGAACGTTCTCAAAGACAATGTGAGGAGCGCTATTCTCTCTCATGTAGACACGGAAAGATGGAACTCGCGATTACATCAGATTCAAAACGAAAAAGGGAAGCTCCGCAGAAAATTCGAGACCCTGCAGCTTCGGTGGTGAGGTTGAGTGTAGACTGCAAACGAGTAACATTGCGCGCGCGCCGGAAGTATGGATATTGGACTGGGATATTCCCCTCGGCAAGATCCGTTTCCGCTTCTATCGCGCTTTGAAACGCCTCCAAAAGGAAATGCAGCTCGATCGTCGAATGTCGACCATGTCGGTGTTGATCACAGAAGACAAGGAGCTTGCGTGGAGAGTCTTCAACCCCGTCGCAGACTATGCTGATAGGGTTCACATCTACGAGGCCAGAGAGAACACGTGTGACAGGAGAAACTTGCATCGCTAGTGATCGCGATTGCTCAATATAAGGAGTGAAGGGAGATCCATGAAAGAAGTCCATTGATTCTAGCGGGTAAACAACGAGGAACAATCTACAGTAGATGTGCGTTATTTGTTAATGCACATTAACAAATATTTCCTATGCCACTTGTCCATCATGAATTCCTTTTCATTACTCGAAATTTCAACATCACAAATACTGCAACTGGCCTTCGTGGTTGACGAAAACACGAATTTTCAAACAGTCGATTCCATGAGAGTTCCTGCTGCAAACAATGCGTTTGGGAAGCGAGATTTGGGAAATAGAGAAAATCTCGGCCAGGGCGCCATATCTTTGATTAGGTAGTCTTGTCCTTTTCTTCTTTTTCTTGGACAAGACGTTTCAGTTTTCTTTCCATCTTTAGTTCATAAACGTGCTCTTTCACAGGTGGAGGCAACTCTTCTCTCTCAAAAAGCAGATTTGGAGCCACAATGCGTCTCTCTCCCCTTCCAACCTTGATTCTCTGACCATCGACAACATCTTCGAAAGCTTCCAAGGCCTCCACAATCCAGTTTCCTCGGCTTTTGGTTTGGACTTTAACCTTGTGCTTCCCCTTGTAGTATCGGATTTCCCCGCTCAAGATCGATCCCATCAATATGTTCGTGTGGCAGTGGATATAAAACACGCGCCAGATAGAACATAGCGATGGCCTCAAACTGATTGCAGAAAGCATAAGAATCCCTTTCAATCATCATTCTACAGGATGAAAGTTGGCCTTATCCTCGCCACACCATGCTTACTCGGACACCTGGTTACATGAAATCCTACGGAATACAGGCGTCAATCTGGATGAGGGCCCAACCGTAACTGCCAGAGCTTCCAAGAGCGGTCTGTGTGTGGTCTGCAAGGGTTCAAGACTTCTCTGCGGTAAAACCCGTTGCCCAATCATAGTGAAAGTCAACTATTACTTGAAGAGCGTTCCTTTGATGAGCAGCGAAGACGTATCTGGAGCCTCACCTCCAAGCGTGTTCATTGGCAGAATGGGATATCCGAATGTTTACGCTGGACCCCTTGTTCCTCCTGTGGATGCGGATACGAGCCTTTATGACCTGCCTGAATTCTGGTTTGGAAAGTCGATAGACGAAATCGTGGCTTTCCGTTCAATGCTCATCCGCGGCAAACGTCGAGTTCACGTGAGAGAATTTGAAGCGGCTGGAAAAGTAATTGAAAAAACCCGGGAACTGGCCCTAGCCCTCAAACCCGTCGACGTCGAGCTTATGCTGACCAAGAAGCCTCACGGTTCCATATTCCTGAGCGACGACATCCAGCCGTTCGGGCCGTCTGCGCCAATTCGCGACCTAAGAATAGGCAACACAAGCTGGGATCATCAGATTGAAAAGGCTTACAGCGACACTGATTTGAAGGCCGTCCCTGCTGTGCTCGAACTCTACAGCAAAGGCGTGCTTGGAACAAGAATTCAGAAGGCCTTCAGCGTCGGCGCCTTCGGCTTGGAAGAGAACCGGCGCTTGGTGCCAACTCGATGGAGCATCACAGCCGTAGACGACATAATCTCAAAAAACCTCATGGATCAAGTCAGACAGTTCCCAGAAATAAACGAATACCGCATCTACGAATCCAAGTACTTGGACAACGTCTTCGAAGTCTTCATGTTGCCGAGGGAGTGGAGCTACGAAGCCATAGAAGCCTGGTACCCTGGAACCGTTTGGAACGCAGATGGCAAACAAGTTGTCATGTTTTCAGACTGGGAAGGTCACGAGAGACGAACAACTTACGCTCAAATCGGTGGATGCTACTATGCTGCGCGCCTAGCCGTTTGCGAACAACTGGTCAAGGAAAGAAGGCAGGCCACAGTAATCGTTCTGCGCGAAGCCCATCCCGGCTATATCATGCCAGTAGGCGTCTGGCAAGTAAGAGAGAATGTTAGGAATGCTATGCGGCAAAAACCCCTAATTTACAACACGCTAAGCGAAGCATTGGAAAGAATCGCAAATCAATTCAGCATTCCACTTCAGAGCTGGATAAGAGAAAGCCACCTCATACGCAATTCGCTGTTTCAGAAAAGAATCACTGATTTCATGCTCATGAAGCGAACTGACACAGAAACTAATCCTTTAGCCTCTTAATGAAGGCATAGAATTGCTCAATGAACCGGTGCATGTGCGCTGGAGTCAATGCGAATACAATGGGATTTGACCACCAAGGCAGCGGGTTCGCTAGCTTTTCAGGCGTGAAAAGCTGAAAGTCTTAGAAGGAATATCAATGAAGGCCTGCAAAGTGAACTTTTAAAACCGAAAACGCATAGCAGGGACCGAAGCGGATGAGTGGAAGAGGCGATATCCTCACTGAGCACTTAGCGGCCAAGCATAAGACCAGGCGGTTGCCAGACTACCGATTACCGTTCAACGTATGATGTCCAGAAAGTACCTGAGTTTGTTCTCCCGGAAGACCAAAAGGATTTTGTTGAAATCGTCAAAAGATGTAGCAGGAAGACTTGGTTTTACGGCCGAAATAACCGATGTTATGAAGAAGAATATCGTTCGAAGGGAACACCGAAAAGGGGTTGAAAAGATATGAACCTTTCGAACTCCGGTAACTAGTTTTGGAGAAAGAGTTGATGGCAAGAAGTCGAAGGACCAAGTTGAATCCTTTCTGTTGTAGAACTAGGAGAAAAACTCTCCACTTTCTTTCAGACCCGCCTGTCTCTGAATCAACAAAGCTTTAGAAAACTTTCAGAAATTTCCCTATTGTGTGCGCCCTGCTCTTCTAAGTAGCCAGATGGACAATTCTGTTCTAATGGCGTCTTCATCCAAACGTCCGACTTCTTTTGATTCTCTTTCAACCTTGGCTTTCTTTTTGTACTCCTCAACTCGCTTGTTTGTGCCGGTGACAAGTTCTTCAAGCCAGCCGAGCTTTTCTCCCACTCGGTCTCGAGTGGTTACAAGCCTCAACTCTCTTCCAACGATGACCACTTTCCTATCCCAGAAGTCTAGGCTAGACCACAATTCCTGCTCAAACAGCCTGTGCCAAATGTAAGAAGGTTCAGAGTCTAAGGGTAAAGCTATAATGTACGCGCTAGGATAGAAGGGATCCTTCTGGATGCTGACACTGTCAGGATCGATAGGATGCTTAATCTTAACCTTCTCAGACGTTTCACTCATTCATTATCCCATTTTTAGACTAGGCTGCATCATGAATTAAAGCTTGTGCTCACCTACAGAACGGATTGAAACAACTGAAAAGTGAGGGTCGATTTTCCCAGAATCAAAACTTAAGTGCAGTTAATGGTCTTAAAGATTAGCAGTTGCTACTTGTAGAGTTTCACCATTTTTTTGTATGTTTCCATGGTCTGAGTTATGGTTCCTGCTGTCTCTTTGGCGTTTTTCCATTCTTTGAACTTCACCCACTTGTGCGGTTCCAACCTTTTGTAGGTCTCGAAAAACTCCTGGATCTCCCTGAGCATGTGTGGATGTACATCGGTGATGTCGTGGTAACCGTCATATCTCGCGTCACTCACGGGCACTGAGAGCACTTTGACATCTTCGCCTTTTTCGTCTTCGACTACCAACGCTCCTATCATCCTGACCTTGACTATGCAGCCCACTTCAAGCGGTTGGTAACTCAGTACCATTAGGTCCAGCGGGTCGTCGTCTGCGGCCCATGTTTGCGGGACAAAACCATATTCAACAGGAAAAACAACCGATGATGGTATCACACGGTCTAGGACGAACGCTTCCCATTCGGAGCGATATTCGTACTTGTCCCTTGAACCGCTCTTGATTTCAATGACCATGTTTAACAACACGGGCGGCTTGTCGCCCACAGGAATATCCTTCCAAAGATTCATGCACATCAACAACCAGAGGCTGAAGCTGAACTGGCTAATTTATATTTCCTCAAGGGCATGGTTTGTATCTAGTTTTCTTGAAACAGACGATGTCATGGTGTTTCTGACGATCTTTGCGCATAAGCGTCTGTTCTTCTACTTGACGAACTTTGCTGGGTGTCTTTTGAATCTCTTCTTGCAGGCTAAACTGCAAAAGTGATAGGTTTCTCCATCATGGGTGATCTTGAACTTGGCCGTCTTGTCATCCATAATTGCGCCGCAAACAGGATCCTTGGGCATTTTACTTTTCTTAACCTCAAGTGGTAGAATGTTTATTCTGCCTATTATTAATAGTGGTAAAAAAAAAAAAGAAGGTTTTTGAACCTACGTAAAGACGTTAGCTTGTAAGCTTAATATCTTCTCGGGGGTCTTCGCTTCGAATAACATTCTCGGCAGTATACTGGCCTGCTTCCGTCAGGTTTGAAGGGAACTTCGCATTCCTTTCCGCAATCAGCGCAGACTGCCTTGTGCGTCTCTTTCTCATACATTAACTCTTTCAACTCCTTATATTGGCTGTGCAGAAAACTGTTTCTTACACGCTGCATCTACCCTTGACGCTCACACTTATAAACAATGTGCTTGAGATCCCGCAAATTCATGCAGAAACCATGATACATCACATTCATCACGCTGTGGTCTTTTCGTTACTAAACCCTAGAAATGAAGAAAGAAAAAAGAGGAAATGCGAAAGACTCAGCCACTAGCTTGAGCTTACTTTAAAATACTCCGCCAATTTTTTGGTTTTCGCTCGGTGAAGTATTTCTGCGCATTTTCTGGGGTCCAAGTGTTTGTATTCCAAACCAAGCGTTACTAGCAGTCTTTGAACTTCTTTTGCAATGTTCGGGGACGCGAGTATACCTCTCACGTCACGATCAGCTTTGCTCTTGATAGCTTCAGTATATTTGGCAAGTTGAAGCACAGCGTCTTTTCCTGCCGTTTTCCGTTTGATCTCTACGACAACAAGTTTTCCGTCTTTGTCAGTGCCATACACGTCAATGAAGCCTGGTTCGACCTTTTTTTCCCAGCTTATGAGTTTTAGTCCTTCCTCCAAGAGATCAGGTTTAAGCAAGATGGCTTTCTGCATATCTTCTTCGCTTGCGTAGAGCGAGAATTCTGCCTCGTCCTCAAGAGTTAGCGCCATGATAAGCTGGATTTTGTCGAAGGAAACTTTGACGGACTCTGACGGTTTTTGCCTTTGGGCACGGATGTCTAATACGTGTTCTTTGCTTTGAACGTGGAAGATGACGCTGCCTCCCGGCATCCAGTTGACTGGTTCGTAGCCCATTGAACGGTGAACGAGGAAGGAACCATCAGCCTTCACTAATAGGATGCGTTCGCCAGACTCGAGTTTAGACTTTGCTCTGCCTGCGTAGTCGACGGAGCATTTGCCTATGACAAGCAGTGTTCTGTGATGAGAAATGGCCTCTCTTGCTACGTTTTCAGCTTCTGAACTGTTCGGCTCGATCACCACGGTTAGAGGTCTAAGACTCGACA
>Ga0315279_10001155_pt1 | contig 45059 bp, 43 predicted proteins | sample YL17G06_20_MG_FD_203694 | JGI IMG/M metagenome (GOLD analysis project Ga0315279, IMG submission 203694) | Sediment microbial communities from Yellowstone Lake, YNP, Wyoming, USA - YL17G06_20 | ecosystem: Environmental > Aquatic > Freshwater > Lake > Sediment | place: USA: Wyoming | collected...
CTCCCTGGAAAGAAAAAACGGCCGCAAAAGGGGACATTTTCGCAGCCGTTAGAGCATCTTTCGCGATCCACTATTCAATTTCATCTTCCCCTCTTGACACTGCAAGTAATCGGTGGGCGGCATTTCTTGCGTAGAAGAGAATTCTGAGGTTTGACATTCTTTACTGCCTTTGCGATTTCGCTATGAATTTTCGCGAACCCACTTCACCGCACCTTTCATTCCCAACTGCTCCATTAGCATTGCATAGTCCAAAGGGTCAGTATCAACCTGTGCCATCATGGGCGTCTTTTTAATCGCAAGAATGTTGAAAATACTCATTGACTGAAAGACCAGCATTGCTGTTGCGCCATCCATCTCAGCCCCTCCTTTTTGGCGAAGTTGATTAGTTGCCTGCATTATTTGAGTACCCATAAATGCTAGAGTCATCGCATTTGCGGAATGCGGACTGTCCTGACAAAAAGCCATCACGGGCCAAACAAGTGATAACGCTACTTGTGCAGCCTCTGTGCCGTCCACTATGGCTGAAAAGAGTACAGCCGTCACAGCGCCATAGCTACCAGCATAATCTTCCTTCTTGAGTGCATTGATGAGCATTAATTGCGCTACAACAAAAGCCCCAAAATAATCTTCCGAACTTATCAAGTTCTTGTACATCTGGTTCAGTTCATCATCGGATTTGGGGTAACTTGCCCTAACATACGGAGGTATTGTCTGGAGTAGGGCGTTTGCTAACTCTTGGCAAGTGTTGCAACTCATCAAGCGAACAAAATTCTCAGACAAAGTAGCCATGATTTTCTCCTTAGCTTTTCGCTCAATCCGAATTGGGTTAGTCTAATACTGTTATTGGTAGAGATAGTCGTTTAATTGAGACGCTGGTATGAACTGACTCCCATGTGGCGTGAAAACCCCATCATCGCGTGCACAGTAATACAGTTCATTCCATTTTTGTATCGCCGCTGTCCATTGTGGAAGAGATGCTTCTACTTTGCGTTTTTGCACAGCCCAACTCACGAGATATACGAAGAGAAAGGGTGCGAAAATTGCAAAACAAACGATACCGCTGGTTTCACCTTGCGGTGCGCCAAGTTGAAGAAATATGGCGATAAGAAGGACAATCCCATAACTAGCGACTATTGTGAAAAGACCAGTTGTTCCATATCCATAAGGCATTACTGGCTTTGCAGGTGGGGATAGCCTGCTACTCAAAGCTGTCTGGCTGATCCCAAGAACTGTTGTATAGCCACTCACCAATGCTGGCTTGCTTGAACCAATGGCAACGCCAGTGCTTGGCCCCGAGTATGAGCCACTAGCAAATCCTGCTGAGTAGACTGCGCTCACCTTTTGAATCATGTCGTCCTTGCGACATTGTGGGCAGATGATTGACATTGGGGCCTCCGTTTGCCGATGCTCAAAGTTCGCTCGTATCTGGTATTATGCGCCTCTTGAATTTCAACGCGTTTGGCGCAAACACCGCCGCCCAACGATTAAGGATTGATGTGGCGGGAGGGGCGAAAGTTGAGGCTCCGTTTCACTGCGCCGCCACATCAATCCGAGTTGAACTGAGCCGTTTTTGGGAGGTCAAGGAATTGCTGGGGATTATGTGTGACCGCTAACCCAAGGCATTCCCTTGAGTCCATCCTGATATAAGAGATTATACAAGAAAAAAGGTCGGAGGAGTCAATCTTGGAAGGGCGTGTTGATGAGGATTTCATCGGACTATTCTCCTGAGGGTAAACGGAACCAGGGATGCTGCGAAGATGAACAGCATCCAAGGATGGAGAGGGGGAAAAGGAACAAGCGGCTATGCGGGTGGGCAACGTCCGGTGGGCTGAATGGAGTGCAAGCGTCTCATGGGCAGACCACAGATTGGGCAGGAAAAAGCCTGGAGGGGGCTGGCTGGAGAAGGTTTCTGGTCTTGCTGGTCTTGGCCAGGGGGGTTGTTCTCTGGATACAACTGTATGAGCATTTGGCGCAAGGCGGGCAGGCGCTGGTGGATGGAATGGGCGAAGAAGCCGTAGTAGTGCACCTTGACGAAACCTTTGGGTAGAACGTGTTGCAAGAAGTGGTGGATGAACTCTTCGGCGGGGAAAGTGCAGAAAAACCTTTTGGGCGCGCAAGATGCCAGTTACCCCAAACGCATCCACCTGGCCACCTTCCCCTTGCAATTATAGTACATTTGTGCTATAATCCTCACAGGCACGGGACGGCTGTTCATCTTGTGCCTTTTTTGTTACCTGATTTGTCCGTAATCTTATTCAGAAAGCGAGAGAGCATGTCGCTGCCCTTTGGATTACCTCCCCTCATCGCACGCACGCCGTTTGTTTCATCGAAGCTGAGAATATTTAAACACAAGCGCGTATTCCAATCCGGCAAGCAGGGTGCCCGCTTGCATGCCATCTTCGCCTCTCGCCATTTGCACCTTTCGAAACACCCCATATTCGTTCCTCCTTCGTTTTTCCTGATTTGTTTATTTAATCGCCTATTCAACCTCGTCAGCCAGATCCGCAAATCTAAAAGCCCCGTTTATGGGGCTTTGTGCCTGAGCCCGATGGTTTCGCGCAGCATCCTTTAGGGCACCTTCGGGCTTCTTACATACCCATGCTATAAAATTGACATCTCCGCTCAACTAAAGTAAACTGCCTGTAATGGACATTGACCTCGAACTTTACCACCGCGAGGTGCGCATTTCCTCCCAGCCGCTGGTGGGTCTCTCGGTGAGCACCCTCTCGCCACCCTTTTTCGCATACCTCAATTCTCAATCGTAAATCTACAATCTGAAATTGAAAATCTGAAATCCCATGCCTATCCTCACCCTCACCACCGATTTCGGCCTTAAAGATGGTTTTGTCGGTACAATGAAAGGCGTCATCTGGGGTATCTGCCCGGAAGCGAAGATCGCTGATATCAGCCACGTCATCTCGCCGCAGAACGTGCTGGAGGGGGCGTACACGCTCTGGCGCGCCTACTCTTTTTTCCCGGCTGGGACGGTGCACGTGGCAGTGGTGGATCCCGGCGTGGGGACGCAGCGCCGTCCGCTGGCGATTCGACTGGGAGAGCATTTCTTCGTTGGGCCGGATAATGGCTTGTTCACGCCGGTGCTCGCGGATGTCGAGAAGAATGGTTGGCCGGTGGAAATTGTCCATCTGACGAATAAAGATTACTGGCTGCCGAGCGTCAGTCGCACCTTCCATGGACGGGACATCTTCGCTCCCGTCGCCGCTCATTTGGCGAAGGCCGTGCTGCTTTCGGAATTGGGCGAGGCTATCCATGACCCTGTCCGATTGCAGATGCCGCACCCGGAAAAGACAAACGACGGCTGGCGTGCCCACGTCACAGTGGTGGATGTCTTTGGCAATTGCGCCACCGATCTGCCTGCCGTTGAACTGGCTGGGAACGACAGTGTGACCTTCCGCCTGCGCGGGCGCGAAGTTCACGGGCTGGGAACTTCCTATGGACATCGTCAGCCCGGCGAACTGGTTGCGCTGGTGGATAGCGAAAACTTCGTCGAGATCGCAGTTGTTAATGGTTCAGCGGCGCGTGAACTCGGCGCGCAGGTTGGAGATTTGGTGGAAGTTGTTGTAGAATAAGTGGAGAGAAGCGCAAGTGTAAATCTGGTGTTATCACCGTTGGATGCCCATGTCTGCAGAACTTCCCCTGATTGTCGAAAACCTTTCATTCCGTTACCGTGACCGGCAAGGGACGGCGATTCGTAAAATTTCTTTCGAGGCCCGCGCGGGTGAAATCCTGCTGGTTGCCGGGGCCAGCGGTTGCGGCAAGACGACGCTCGTTCGCTGTATCAACGGCCTGATCCCGCGCTCGTACAAGGGCGAGAGGACTGGCCGGGTTTTATTGTACGGAGAGGATACTGCTGATTGGTCGCTGGCGAAAATATCCCAGAAGGTCGGCACCGTTCTCCAGGACCCGGAACGCCAGATCCTGGGCACCAAGGTGCTCAACGAAGTCGCTTTCGGCCTGGAGAACCTTAGCCTGCCGCGCCCCGAGATCATCCAGCGGGCGGATGAAGCCCTGGCTTATTTGAAGATCTCCCCCTTGCGCGGCCGTGAGACTTTTCACCTCTCCGGCGGCGAAAAGCAGAAAGTAGCCCTCGCTGGTGTGCTGGCCATGCGTCCGAGCATCCTGCTGCTCGACGAGCCGCTCGCTAGTCTCGACCCGGCCAGCGCCCAGGATACGCTGGATATGGTGCGTCTCCTGGCGGATGAAGGCATGACCGTGCTGATGGTCGAGCACCGCGTGGAGGATGTCCTGGGCATCCGGCCTGACCGGGTGATGTTCATGACCGAGGGCGACGTGCGCTATCTCGGGCCTCTGGATGGGCTGGGGGAGGTGGTCAACTATCACGAAGTCAAGCTGCCTGCGGCGGTCATCATGCTGCGCGCCAAAGCGGATCCGGCTCCAGTGGCGTTGAATATCCTTCCGGGGGTATCAGGCACAGGGTCCGCGAAAGAGCCGATCGTTCGTTTCGAGTCTGTCGCTTTCGATTACGAAGCCGGGACAGAAGTCCTGCACGGAATTAACCTGGAAATCAAGCGAGGCGACGTGATCGCCGTCCTGGGGCCGAACGGGGCGGGCAAGACGACCTTCGTCAAGCACGCCATTGGCCTGCTCAAACCCAAGTCCGGCCGCGTGCTGGTGGACGGACGCGATACGAGGGAAGCCAGCGTCGCCCAGATTGCCAGCACGCTCGGCTATGTATTCCAAAGCCCGAGCCACATGCTCTTTGCCCCAACCGTTCACGAGGAACTGGCGTTCGGGCCGAAGAATCTCAAACATCCCAAAGACCAGATCGAAAAGGAGGTGAAGGAGGCGCTACACATTGTAAACTTGACCGATAACGAGAAAGACCCACCGCTGGCGCTTTCATTCGGCCAGCAGAAGCGCGTCAGCATTGCGGCCATCCTGGCCATGCGTTCCCGCATCCTGGTCATGGATGAGCCGACTGCCGGGCAGGACTATTTCAACTACATTAACTTCATGGATTCGATCTTACAGATGCCCGGCTTCGAGGCGATCCTGTTCATCACGCACGATATTGACCTGGCGGTCATCTATGCCAACCGAGTGCTGTTGATGGCCGATGGGGGGGTTGTGGCGGATGGCTCGCCGCAGGAGGTGCTGAGCGACTTCGAGCGAATCAAAGCCTGCCGTCTCGTGCCCACGTCGCTGCTGGAGGTAAATCTGCGGAAATATCCGCAGACGCATCAGTTCCTGAGGGCCGAGGCGCTGGCGCATCTTTGAAGAGGAGAGTGAATAATGAAAAACAAACTTGTTGGAGTAACCATCGCCCTCGTGGTCATCCTGGCGATCTTCCTGCTGCTGGTTTACGTGGGCGGCAACGTGATGGGCATCGAGCGCCTGATGACCGGCGAGAATCCTGTGCTGCGCTTCGTATTCGTGATCGTCGGCTTGTTGGTCGCGCTGGGCATTTATTTCGGCACAAAGGAGAGCAAGGCCTGGGAAGTCGGCACCCGCCAGGTGGTCTGGATGGCCATCGGCGCGGCGCTGTACGCAATCTTCTCCTGGCTGTTCAACGGGACGGTGTTTTTCGTGCCCTCGATCAGCCAGGTGGCCTTGCGCCCGGCAATCGCCATCCCGGTCTTCTTCGGCTACGCCTTCGGCCCCATCGTCGGCTTCTTCTCCGGAGCGGTCGGCAACATGTTCGGCGATGCCCTGACCGGTTTCGGCCTGTATCCGCAGTGGAGCATCGCCAACGGCCTGGTCGGCTTCATCGCCGGTCTGCCGCTGCTGTTCTCGGATCGCAAGAAGAGCCTGGATGCCGTCCTGGGCGCGGGTGCAGTTTTGACCCTCATTGCGCTGGTGATCTACTTCCTCAACCGCACACTGCCGAACATGATGTTCTTTGACGTAGCGAACAATATTTTCGGCGACGCGCCGATCTCGATCTTCGCCGGTATTTCCCTCCTGGTTGGCTTTGCACTGGTGGTGATTGTGCGCTTCGCCTTCGGCAAGGATTTGGATCTTGCCGCCTCCGTGACCTGGGGCATGTTGGGCAACCTCCTCGGCATCGGCTTCGCCGCCGTCTCCGATGTCTGGATCAACGGTTATTCGCTGCCCTCGGCGATCGTGGGCGAGTTCCTGCCGGCGGCCGGCCCGAACCTGATCTTTATCGCCATCCTCGTCCCGCTGCTGGTGGTGGCTTACCGGGCTGTGCAGAAGCAATCCGGGCGCTAAGAGAGAGTTTTCAGTCATCACTAATCAGTGACCAGTGGTATTGCTGCTTGGCAACCGCTGGTCACTGAACACTGAACACTGAACACTGATCACTATGTTGGTAACCTGGCGTTACCGTAAGCGCAAATCGTTCATCCAATGGTTCGACCCGCGCGCCTGGATGATTTTCTATGCTTGTTTCCTGACGGGGACGCTGTTTTTCTGGGATATCCGCTGCCTCGCCGTTTTCTTTGCCATTGCCCTGTTCTCTTTACTGACCTCCGGCGTGGTGTGGAGGGAGATGCGCCGTCCCTTCCTGTTCATCGGCGGATTCATTCTCATCTATACGTTTTTGACCTTCCTCACTGGAAGGGGAGGGGAGGAAGCCTACCAGCAGGAACATCTCATCCGCAGCCTGAGCGCGCCGTTCACGCTCTTTGGCTGGCGTCCCACATTGAATATCACGGTCGAACGCTCTTTCTTCGCCGTCAGCCAGTTGGCGCGTGTCTTCAGCATCACCATCATGACCATCCTGATCCCCTACACGCTCAATCCTTCGCTGTATGGCATCACCTTTCGCGGCCTGGGCTTCCCCGACAAGATCGCTTACGCCATGGATTTAACCATGCGCTTCATCCCGACCTTTGGGCGTGATTTCCAACTGACGATGGATGCGCAGCGCGCGCGTGGCTACGAGCTTGAAAAGATCACTGGTGGCATCTTGGAGCAGGTGCGCAAGCTCGGCCCCCTGATCGTCCCGGTGACCATACACGCCATCATCGGCTCGGAAGACATCATTGACGCCATGGACCTGCGCGCCTTCGGCGTCGGTCCGCGCACATGGCTGGAGGAATTGCATTACCAGCGGCGCGACCGTGTCCTGATCGCGGTAGGCATTGTCCTGTTGGCAGCCTCTTTGACGCTGCTGATGTTCGGTTACGGGGGCTTCTGGGTGCCGGAGGCGCTCATCCGTCTGGCGGGAGGATGAAAAGGAAGAGCCTGCACTTCATAGCTGTAGCAGAATGAGGACGCGCGTCGTCCAATCGAAGGCGCGCTGAGGCTGGCGGAAAGTATCCGACAGCGGCAGGTGCCAGAGCAGGGCGGGGCGCGGGCCGAAATCCCACAAGCCGCTCTCGGTTTGCCGCTCCCAAAGCCATTGGATGGCTCCAGCCGCAAAATCCCGCCAGGAGGGGAAACGGCCAATTAATTCCAGGGAGGCCAGCCAGCGATCCATCCGCCCGGATTGTCCTGCAGGCGGCGGGTGGGCAAGCGCTTCGCTCAAATAGCCGATGCCACCCGGTTTGTTCCACAGCCATTTCAGCAGAGCCTTTCTGGTTTCGGGTGGCAGCGCGCCGGGGATGGAACCGAGCAGCGCCAGTTGATACTTGCTGCTCAGGACGAGATAACTGTCCTTGACCGATGCGCCGGTCAATTCCTCATGGGCGCGGATTTCATCCTCTGCGTTGTATTTTCCCGATTGGAAGGTGCGCCGGGCGATTTCCAGCCACAGACTGCGCTCCTTGTCCAGGATTGGATGCTCCGGCTGGATGAGCGCCAGCGTGGATGAGACGAACAGCCGCTCTCCCACCGGCCAGCGGTTGTTCTTTTCCGCCCGGTCAGGGAAGGGGATTTCTTTCTTAAGCAGGCGCACAAGATAAGATGCGGCTTTTTCCAGGATGGGGTGTCCGGCCTCCAGACCGAGGGCTAGGGCGCGCTCGACAGCCACCTCGGTGGTGCCGATCTTCTGCTTGAGTTTGGTGTTGACGCCGTGGAAGCCGCCCCAGCCGCCGTCGGCGCGCTGCTCGGCAGCGAGTTCTTGCACGGCGCGGGTACTGTTATTTCGGCGCGGGCATGTAACAGCTCGGGATCATCTTCAGGCCGGTGCAATACATCCCGCAGTAGGCGGTGGCGGACGACCGGGCCGGGGTTGTGGGCGAGGATGTGCTTCGCCATTTCATAGCTTCGGTCGAGGAAGTTCGAGGGAAGGATCATAGATTATTCCAAAAGAGTTTTCCAATCCATCTGTTCGGCTGTTTTGTGCAGGCGGTGATCGTCGTCCACGACCAGGTAGGTCAGGTGGGTGAAGACTTTTTCGGCGATGCCCCGCGACTCCTCCAGTGGGATGAGTTCATCCCGCGTGCCCTGGATGATGACCGTGGGAACATCAATTGATGCTGGAGGAATTTCGGCGAATTCGGGCAGGGTCAGCGCCGGGGCAAGCAGCGCCAGTTTCCGCACCTGACCTGGAGCCTGCGTCGCAAAAAGCGCGGCCATCAGCCCGCCCAGGCTGGAGCCGATGATCGTCCAGCCGGTTCGATCGCCAAGAATGGCCTCCAGTTGCGCCATCCGCTCGGAAAGGCTGCCGGTGAAATCTGGCGTGACCATGCCGGGAAACAGGCCGCGCAAGAGGGTCGCCTTGTAGGTCTGGCTGTTACTATCGGAGCCGTGGATGAAGATCATATGTGACATAGCTTATCGTCCGGTTTGCATGGATTGTATACTCCGCACGGTCACAAATTGCGGTTTCTTATGCATGGAACGCTGGGGCTAACCCACAGGGTGCTTCGCGAAGCCGACTGCTCACCTGTGCCTGCGCACGGTGCAGGCAGCACATGGAAGCCCTTCGGGCTGGCTACGCGAGTCGGTTTTAACTGACTTTCACGAACTGAGGCAGGACTTTAGTCTGCCGGACCCGATTGGGAAAAAGCGCAATTTGTGCCCGATTTCAGTATAACACGCAGAGACTATGAGGGCATACAATTCCACATTTCGCCTTGACAAATTGGATATAATCGGTAATAATATGCGCTGACCCCACCCCCCCGGGGGGGATGGGCGATGAGAAAAGGATTGTCGCCATGAAAAACGAAGAAACGCTGAAAAGGCTGAAGATCATCGAGGGGCACATGCGCGGCGTGACCCGCATGGTGGAGGAAGATGCTTATTGCATTGACATTATCCGCCAGATCCAGGCCGTGCAGGCCGCGCTGAACAAGGTCAGCACGGCGATCCTGGAGAATCACCTGAATTCGTGCGTAACGACCGCCATCCGCGGGGAGGACCCAAGCGAGCGCGAGCGGGTGCTGAAAGAGATCACGGACGTGTTCGAAACTGCCACGAAAGTATGAAAGGTGACAGTCGCTTCGGAAGTCACAGTCACCTGCAATCCAACCAAATCTCACAAGGAGTGAAAATGTCTACCGTTACCTATTCTGTCCCCAACATTTCCTGCATGCACTGCGTGCATACCATCCAGACCGAGGTCGCTGACCTGGCTGGCGTCAAGTCCGTCAAGGCGGACGCGGCCAACAAGAAGGTCGAGATCGTCTTCGACGCCCCGGCGAGCGAGGACAAGATCAAGGCGCTGATGGCGGAAATCAATTATCCGGTGGCGGTGTAACTCTAGTTCTGTCATTGCGAGCCGCCGGTGGTCGAGTAACGAAGTGTATCGAGACCAAGGCGGCGAAGCAATCCCCTTGCAGCAAATAGGGGATGGCTTTGTCAGGTCTCGGTACGGCGGAAAAACACACCCTACTCGACCTTCTTTGCAATAACATGGCTCTCTTGTTAAACATGGCTGAAACAAAACAATTAACCCTGCCTGTCACCGGCATGACTTGCGCCAACTGCGTTGCCACCGTCGAGCGCAGTCTCAAGAAAATCGAAGGCGTTGGTTCGGCGGTTGTTAATCTATCCTCGGAGCGGGCTACTGTAGAGTTCGACCCGCAAACCGTCGGGCTGACTGATCTCATCGGCCGCGTCGAGCGCGCCGGCTACGGCGTTGCCACCGGCGAAGCGGACCTGGTCATCAAGCGCCTGGCCGATGACAGCGACGCCCGCCGCCTGGAAAAGTCGCTGGCGAAACTGGAAGGCGTGCTGGAGGCCCAGGTCAGCCTGACGACCGAGCGGGCGCGGGTGAAGTACGTGCCGACGGTGGTGAGTCAGGCCGAAATAAGGGCGGTAATTGCCAGGTCCGGTTTCGAGGCGGTGGAGATGGGCGGCGAGGCGGAAGACGCCGAGCAAAAGGCGCGCGAAGTCGAAATCGCCCAACAGCGTCATTTACTGATCATTGGTTTACTGTTCACTGTTCCCCTGTTCCTGTTCTCGATGGGTGCGGATTTCAGCCTGCTGCCGATGGCATGGAAGGAGGCGGCCTGGGCGCGGCTGCTGATGTTCGCTCTGGCTACGCCGGTGCAGTTCTACGTCGGCTGGCAGTATTACATGGGCGCGTACAAGTCGCTGCGCAACGGCTCGGCCAACATGGACGTGCTGATCGCCATGGGCTCGTCGGTGGCTTATGTGTATTCGATCGTGGTGATGCTTGGGCTGGTGCCGGGGCATCTCTATTTCGAGACGGCGTCGGTCATCATCACGCTCATCCGGCTTGGCAAGTTCCTGGAAGCGAGGGCGAAGGGACGCACCAGCGAGGCTATCAAGAAACTGATGAGCCTGCGCGCCAAGACTGCCCGCATCGTGCGTGATGGTGAGGAATTGGAAGTGTCGGTGGACGACGTGCGCGTCGGCGACCTGGTGCTTGTCCGCCCGGGCGAGAAAATCCCGGTGGACGGCGTGGTCGTGGACGGCCGCTCGGCGGTGGACGAATCCATGCTGACCGGCGAGTCACTGCCGGTCGAGAAAGGGCCCGGCGACCCGGTTATCGGCGCGACGCTCAACAAGCTGGGATTGCTCAAGTTCGAGGCTACCAAGGTTGGCCGGGAGACTGCCCTGGCGCAGATAGTCCGCCTGGTCGAAGAAGCCCAGGGCAGCAAAGCCCCCATCCAGAAACTGGCCGACCAGGTTTCGGTGGTGTTCGTGCCGGTTGTCATCCTGATCGCTGTGCTGACGTTCGCTGCCTGGTATTTCCTCGTCCCGGCCATATTCCCAAATCACCAATTTGCCGATTCCCAATTTACCACTGCACTCATCAACATGGTGGCGGTGCTGGTTATCGCCTGCCCGTGCGCCATGGGCCTGGCCACGCCGACCGCGGTGATGGTTGGCACAGGCAAGGGCGCGGAACTGGGCATCCTTTTCAGGAATAGCGAAGCGTTGGAACGCGCGGGAAAAGTTTCCGTCGTCGTTTTAGATAAGACTGGCACAGTTACCAAAGGTCAGCCAGCAGTTACGGATGTTGTGATTTCGGATTTCAGATTTCAGATTTCAGATTCCGCAATCCGCGATCCGCAATCTGAAATTCTCAGGCTGGCAGCTTCGGTGGAGAAGGGGAGTGAGCATTCCCTGGGCGAGGCCATCTGGGCGGAAGCCACGACCCGCGGCTTGCTGCTCGTCGAACCGAGCGGATTCAAGGCCGAGGCCGGGAACGGCGTCGAAGCTGAAGTAGAGGGTCACGCGGTGGTGGTGGGTAACCTGCGCATGATGAACGCCCGCCATTATCCACTCAACGGTCTCGACAAGGAAGTCGAACGCCTACAATCCGAGGCCAAGACGGCCATGCTGGTGGCCGTGGATGGCGCGGTGCGCGGTGTGATCGCCGTCGCTGACACGGTCAAGGATGGCTCAAAAGAGGCCATTGCTGAATTGCATCGGCTGGGTTTGAAAGTCGCCATGCTTACCGGCGATAATCGCAAGACTGCCGAAGCGATTGCCAAACAGGTTGGCATTGACACTGTGTTGGCGGAAGTGTTGCCGGAGGGGAAGGCGGCGGAAATCAAAAAACTACAGTCAAATGTCAAAGGTCAAAAGTCCGACCTTCGACGTTCAATGTTCGACGTGGTTGCCATGGTCGGCGACGGTGTGAACGACGCGCCTGCTCTGGCCCAAGCTGACGTCGGTATCGCCATCGGCACCGGCACGGACGTGGCCATGGCGGCTGCCCCGGTCACGCTCATCAGCGGCGATCTGCGCGGCGTGGCGCGGGCGATCTCGCTCTCGCGCAAGACGCTCGGCACGATCAAGCAGAACCTGTTCTGGGCGTTTTTCTATAACGTGATCTTGATCCCGGCTGCTGCGGCAGGTTTCCTGAACCCCATGATCGCCGCTGGCGCGATGGCGTTCAGCAGTATTTTTGTGGTGAGCAATAGTTTGAGGTTGAGAAGGTATCGAACTCAATGAACCAGATCATCGTGGCTTTCGTTACAGGTTTGACCACCGGCGGGTTGAGCTGTCTTGCCGTTCAAGGCGGTTTGCTGGCCGGTTCCCTGGCCCATCAATTGGAACAGGATGTACTCAACCAGCCGTCCGCGCGGCGTAAAAAATATGGGCGTAAAGTTAGTCAGCCCCGCCCGCAGACTGCCCTGCCGATTGCGCTTTTTTTAGGGGCGAAGGTGGTGGCTTACACGCTGCTCGGATTTTTGCTGGGGCTACTCGGCTCGGTGTTGACGCTCAACGCCACCCTGCGGGCCATCCTGTTCATCGCCATCGGGATTTTCATGATGGGCAATGCCCTGCGCATGTTGAACGTCCACCCGATTTTCCGCTATTTCGTCATCGAGCCGCCCAAGTTCATCACCCGTTATATCCGTCGCACAGCATGGGGTAAGGGCGGGTCTCAAACCCGCCCCGACTGGATTACCCCGCTCTTCCTCGGCGCGCTGACGGTGCTCATCCCCTGCGGCGTTACGCAAGCGATGATGGCGGTCGCGCTGGCAACAGGCAACCCATTCCAGGGTGCGGCTATCATGGCTGCCTTTACGCTGGGAGCCAGTCCGGTTTTCTTCATCGTGGCGTACTTGACCACCCAGTTGGGTTCCCGGCTGGAGGGTCTATTCATGCGTTTCGTGGCGCTGGTTGTTTTGATCCTGGGCCTGGTTTCGATCAACAATGGCTTGAACCTGACTGGCTCGCCGCTTTCAGCCAGGAACCTGTCGCAGACTTTCTTCGCTCCTCAGCAGTCCAGCCAGGCTTCTTCGACGGTTCCCAGCAGCACGCTGACGCTGACCGTCGCCAACAATGGCTATTGGCCGCACAGGCTGTATGCCACGGCTGGAGAGGCGGTCTTGATGAACGCGGTCACTCAAGGAACCTATTCCTGCGCGCGCGATCTGGTCATACCGGCGCTGGGCATCGAGACACTTTTGCCCGCCACCGGCACAGTGCCCATTAATATCCCGCCTCAACCTGCCGGAACCGTGATGCGTTTTTCGTGCTCGATGGGGATGTACACCGGAGAGATTGTCTTTGGTCAGTAGGGGCGGGTCTTGTGCCTGCCCGTTGAGGTGAATATGGTCAAGAAGATTTTTCGCGTGGACGATATGCACTGCCCCAATTGTACGATGCGCGTGGAAAGCATCGAAGACGACTTGCCGGGCATCAAGCAGGTTTCGGCCAGTTATCAGAAAGGGCAGATGCTGGTGGAATACGACGAGACGCAGGTCAGCGAGGCGCAGATTATCGCCGCGGTAAAGACGCGCGGCTACCAGGCTGTTCTGGCAGTTTCTTCATAGCGCGGCCTCCAATCGCAACCAAGAAGATTCACCGCGAAGATGCGAAGGCCGCGAAGTTTTATGCGCAGCACCTACTCGGTAAGCCTTCGCGAAGTTAATCTCCCTTCGCGCTCTCACCTGCACTTACAGCAGGTGCAAGTGTCGTTTCTTCGCGGTTCCAAAAGATTTGCGCGCTTGATGCAAATGTCAGGAGGCGATACTAAAATCTCTTACAGGGGCTGTCAGGGTATTGGTTCGAAGCGCAAACTGTTCGCCAGGAAATCCATCATTTCCAAAGGCGCGAGCTGGTCGGCGGGATACTTGCCAGCCTGGAACTCCTGAATCGAGCGGTCCACTTCGGCGGGATCGAAAGCTCCCAGGTTGTACACAACTGCGACATAGGTATTCTCGAAGGGGAAAACGTACGTTTTGTAGATGGGTATGTTCCCATAGGAAAGTCCGGGCCAGAATCTTATGAATCCCTTGACACCGTTGACCTCGATCATGTTCGCGGCGGTGTCATCGCGGACCGCGTCCCGATCTTCCAGGCGTGCAAATTTATCGTATTCTGACCCGGTCGCAAAATTATAAGTGGAGTAGAGTAGGAAACCGTCGCTCCAGCCCGCACCGGGATACAGGTTCTCGAAGCTGAGGCTGACCATCCGGCCGGTCGGTGCGGAGTTCTGCGCGCTGTCCCAGTCTACGCTAAGGAAGGGCGCGCCCAACTCGACGGGGATGCATAGCGATTGGATGCCCATCAGGGACAGGTAATCGTTCAATTCGTCAGTGGACAGTGTGTAACGGGATTGGTTGGCGGTGTGTCGCTGGTAAGGTTCTTCGAGTTCGCGCTGCACGAAAGCCGTCTGGCAATCGAACGATGGGGGAGTAGCTGTCGCAACTACTTCTGTAGGAGCGATAGTTGCGGTGGCGGGTTCGGCCTTTTGGGTTGCCAGAGAAGGAGTGTTGCAGGCAACCATGGTAAGTAGGGTGAAGAGGAATATACGAGTGAGCTTTTTCATTTTCCCTTGCAGAGGGTAAAATCCCCGTCAGCGGGTCGTGGCGGGGACTTTTTCGACGGTGCGGGGGAATCCAGCCGGCTGACGGTTTTTAGCCCGCCCCCTATTTCTTGAACGCTTGATGCGCTTGAGCATAAATGCGCAGAGCGGCAGCGAGATAGCGTTGATAATTTTCGCCCTGTGCCTTGAACCATTCCATTACCTCCGGTTCAACTTCCACCGTTACCTTCACCTTTGGCTTGGGCATTCGCCACTTTGCAGTAGCAAAAAACTCTTCGTTAAGAGGTGGAATTTCCGAAGTGTCAATCATGTCATCGGTCATCGCATCAAAATGTTCCAAATTCGTCTTTGTAGGCTTGTTCATATCGTTTGCGCTCATCAGTCGTGGCTTTTCTGAAGGAAACAACTCGGATGGTGTTTTCTTTTGGTTCAGTAAATATGACTACTACAACACGCATATCCATCAATCCAATGCCAATCCAGCGGTCTTCACCATAATCTTCGCGGTCATCTGTTTTTACCAGCATGGGGGATTGAAAAACTTTGGAAGCATCCGCGAAATCTAATCCATGCTTTTCGATGTTGGCTTGATTCTTCCGTTTATCCCATTCAAACTTCACGAATGTAGTATAGCCCCTCCATGACAGTTTTGCAAGCCGGGTTTTACTATTTCAAAGGCAGAAAGGGGCATATCATTTACCGTCGAAACTTATGAATTGTTGGATTATCACACAGGTTGAGAAGGGCGGCCCAACGGCTCGCGTTCGCGAAGCACCCTGGAAGGGTATCAGCAGCGGCGGGACCGGCGCAAGAGATTATACAACATACCGGCGCGATGGCGTTCAGGAGCGCGTTTACGATGAGTTTTCGTCTATAATTGGCTCAACTCAACTGCGAGGGATGTGCCATGCCCGTACCTGACACGATTCGAGCGTTGGTGGAACGTTTCGAGCAAAACCGCGAGGCGTATCGTTCGGGGAAATACAACGAGACGCAGTTGCGGCGCGAGTTTCTTGATCCGCTTTTCAAAGCCCTGGGATGGGACCTGGATAACGAACAGGGTTATGCCGAAGCCTATAAAGATGTGATCCACGAGGACTCGCTGGAAATAGAAGGGGAGACCAAAGCGCCCGATTATGCCTTCCGCATTGGGGGCACGCGCAAGTTCTTTGTCGAAGCCAAGAAGCCAGCCGTCAACATTCAAAGCGCCATTCATCCTGCCTTCCAACTCAGGCGCTATGCCTGGTCGGCCAAACTGCCGTTGAGCATTTTAACCGATTTCGAGGAGTTCGCGGTTTACGATTGCCGCGGCAAGCCCGACAAAAACGACAAGGCTTCCACCAGCCGGGTGATGTTGCTGACCTATCGCGATTATGTCCAGAAATGGGACGAGATCGCGGCAGTCTTCTCGCGGGATGCAGTCCTGAAAGGCTCGTTCGATAAATACGCCGAAGGGATAAAAGGCAAGAAAGGCACTACCGAAGTTGATGACGCATTCCTGGCAGAAATCGAACGCTGGCGCGACCTGCTGGCGCGCAACATTGCGATACGCAACCCAGATCTGACGGTGCGCGAGTTGAATTTCGCCGTGCAGATGACCATTGACCGCATTATCTTTTTGCGGATTTGCGAAGACCGAGGCGTGGAACGGGATGGGCAGTTGAAAGAAATTGCAGCCCAACCCCCACCGTCACTTCCCCCTTCGGGGACGATGCGTGACATCTCCCCCATTTCAACCCCCCTCTGTCCCCCCATTTCTGTACTTCGAAATGGGGGGATGAAAGGGGGGCAGGGAGGCCGGGAGGGGGTCTATTCCGCCCTCTGTCAACTTTTTCAGAAAGCAGATGCTCGTTACAATTCGGGGCTATTCCATTTCAAAGAGGAGAAAGAGCCTTTCAGCAGCGCGGCGGATTCGCTCACACTTGGTCTGCAAATTGACGACAAAATTCTAAAAGACATTATCGGTAATTTGTATTATCCCGAAAGCCCGTACGTGTTCCGTGAAATCCCATCCGATATTTTAGGACAGGTCTACGAGCGTTTTCTCGGCAAGGTGATCCGCCTGACGGCGGGACATCAGGCCAAGGTGGAAGAGAAGCCCGAAGTCCGCAAGGCGGGCGGGGTGTTTTACACCCCGACGTTTATCGTGGAATACATTGTTCAAAATACGGTTGGAAAATTATTGGAAGGGAAGACTCCAAAAGAAGTAGCGCGTTTGAAATTCCTTGACCCCGCATGTGGTTCGGGGACGTTCACGCTCGGCGCGTTTCAATATTTACTGGACTGGCATTTGAAATGGTACGCTGACGCGGAAAACGAACCTGAAAAATGGGCGGTGGGGAAACATCCTGCCATCTATCAAACCAAAGAGGGGTGGAGATTAACGACTGCAAAGAAAAAGGAAATCTTGCTCAACAACATCTTCGGCGTGGACATTGACCCGCAGGCCGTGGAAGTGACCAAACTGTCTTTGCTCTTGAAGGTGCTGGAAGGCGAAAGCAATGAGACGATTGGCTCGCAGTTGGCGTTATTTCAGGAGCGCGTTCTGCCCGATCTGGGACATAACATCAAATGCGGAAACTCGTTGATCGGCTACGATTATTTTGAAGGCCGCATGTTGGTGGAGCAGGAAGAGCGCGAGCGCGTCAACGCCTTTGATTGGAAAGCCGAGTTTCCACAAGTATTTATTCAAGGTGGTTTTGATGCTGTGTTTGGTAATCCGCCGTATGTTCGTCCGCATAACATTCCAGAGTATGTTAAGAAATATCTCTGGACAGCTTATACAACTTTTGTGGCAAAGTCTGATCTATATTCATGCTTTATGGAGCGAGGGGTCTCTCTATTGCGCGCTGGAGGATTATTCTCTTTTATTGTTCCGCAGACATGGACGTCTCTTGAAAGCTTTACCAAAGTTCGGAAATATCTAATAGACCATGCAAACATCAAGAAGTTAGTTCAATTGCCCCATAAAGTCTTTGAAGACGCAACTGTAGAAACTTGTATTTTTGTTTTAGAGAAAACTGACGACAAAGACAAATCCAAAAACAAGATTATTGTTGAGCGGATTGACACACACCAGAAAAACTATTTTGAGAGAGAGTTTTTGCAGAAAAATATAGAAGACGGCTATTTATACAATTTCCAACTATACGGAAAAGCTCAGAGTCAAACCATTATCGAAAAGATTCAGGCAATTGGAAAGCCATTGGAAGGTTTTATCTATTTCGTTTATGGTTTCAAAACAGGCGATGACGAGAAATTTATTCACAACGAACATAAATATCCTGAAAGCACCTCCTTCATTCGAAGCGCAGGCATCCACAGATATTGGTTCGATGCTCCTAAAGAATTTGTTTGGTATGTTCCTGAACAGATGATACAAAATAGAAAGACGGCTCGGCCTGGAGAGAAGGAAAGGTTTAATGCAGAGAAAGTGATCGTTTCGAGAATGGGCAAAGCGCTGGTTGCCACATATGATGCTGGCGGCCTTTATGTAAAAGATGCAATGCTTTTATTGAGCAAGCAAACAGATATGTCTTTAAAATATTTACTTGGCTTGATTAATTCAAGTCTTCTGAATTATTACTATAGAGAGTTTTTCGTAACAATAGATGTTCTAAAGAATGCTTTGCTGAGTTTGCCAATTCACACCATCAACTTCTCCAACCCCGCCGAAAAAGTCATGCACGATAAGATGGTATCGCTGGTCGAGCGGATGCTGGCGTTGCACAAGCAGTCCCCTCGCACGCCGCAGGAGCAGGAGGCATTGCAGAGGGAGATAGCCGCGACCGACGGTCAGATTGACAGGCTGGTGTATGTGTTGTATGGGTTGACGGAGGATGAAATATGGATTGTAGAGGAAAAATGAATCTAAACGACATAATTCTCATCGCAAGTACAATCAGTACTTCACGAAAAAGTTTTTTGAACACGGATTACACGGACGGACACGGAAAAAGCACGGATTTTTCACTGTTTTTCCGCCTGCCCTGCGGCAGTCCAGGGTGAAATTCCTCCTGCCCTAGCCAGTCCAGGGTGAAATCCGTCCAATCCGCCTGCACTTGCAGCAGGTGCAAGCGTGTATGAGTCAGAATAACCTCGAAAGAGTCGCCACGTTTTCGTGATCTACTAAGTATAATCAACGTGCTAAAATGAGCGCATATTTCGATCGGTATGAGTATAGGCACTGGTAGGAGAATCGTCCAATGGCTATTTTCCTCAGCGACGCTGAAATCTCGAAACTGTTGTCGGAACGTAAGATTTTGCCCCCTGATTATCGTATGCAGTTGAAACTGAAGTCGAAACGCGGCCATGATGAGCGCGAACTTGAGATCAGCGGCGAGGAGGGGTCAAAATATCTCCTCATTCTGCGTCTGAGTCAGATCAGTGTATTTGATTTCTCCGTTATCCTTGCCTATCAGGTGCCCAAAACGAACGTCTTGTTTCGCCTGCGACGGTACAACGGCAAAAGCCATGAACATACCAATAAGCTAGAAGGACAGACATTCTACGATTACCACATCCACATGGCAACCGAACGGTATCAGCAATTAGGACTACGCGAGGATTCCTACGTTGAACCCACGAACCGTTATTCGGACTTGGATGGCGCGATTCAGTGTGTGTTGGCGGATTGCAACTTCGACGTTCCCCCTGATCCGCAACTAAAACTCTGGTGAGGAGGTGAAACCATGACATCCGAATCCATCGAGTTCGATTTCAAACAAAAGGTTTGTGAGCAGGTCAGGCTTGTCTCCGAGGGCGTAGATCGCTATCGGGTTTTTACACCTTTCCTTTTCGAGGACGGCGATCACTTGGCGATTGTATTGAAAAACCAGGGCCAAAAGTGGCTGCTCTCCGACGAGGGTCACACTTATATGCACCTCACCTACGACCTGGACGAAAAAGACCTCCAGCGCGGCACCCGCCAATCTATCATAGCCAATGCGCTTTCGGCTTTCAACGTCGCTGACCGCTCCGGTGAGCTGATCGCTGAGATCCCCGATGATCGCTACGGCGACGCGCTCTATAGCTTCATTCAGGCGTTGCTCAAAATCGCCGACGTAACGTATTTATCACGCGAACGCGTCCATTCGACGTTTATGGACGACTTTCACACCTTCATCGAGGAGGGCATTCCCGAAAATCGCCGCGCTTTCGACTGGCACGACCCGCGCCGCGACCCGGTCGGCAACTATACTGTAGATTGCCGGGTCAACGGCTCGCAAACACCCCTGTTCATCTATGCCGTCGCCGGAGATGGCAAAGCCCGTGACGCCACAATTGCTCTCTTGAAGTTTGAGAGTTGGGAGCTTACTTTCAAGTCTATGGCGATCTTCGAGAACCAGGAGGAGATCAGCCGTAAGGTTTTGGCCAGGTTCAGCGACGTTTGCGAAAAGCAGTATTCCAGCCTGGATTTGAACAAAGATCGCATCAGCCGTTATCTAGATACTGTGCTGATGAAAGTGTAAGAGAAGATCATGCCCGACACCCAAACCGTCACCATCAAACCCGCCAAAGGCCGCCCTAACTTACAGAACAGGCAGGAGCAGGAGATGGTGAAGCGCGAGATCGAGGTGAAACCAGACTTCGGAAGTCTTTTAGAAGACTCCCCAATTGAAGCGAATTAAGACGGACTTCCGAAGTCTTTCTTGGTAGAAGGTTAAGACCTGACATGTCTCCGCGAAAGTCTGACGGATGCGCGCCTGCGTCCACGCGAGCGATTTGGTTAACGAAGGCGCGGGTGAGACATGTCAGGTCTGAGTACGAAATGAGACACATGAACAAAGGCATCTGGTACGCCATCGGGGCGTACGCTTTCTGGGGGTTGTTCCCGGTTTACTGGAAGTGGCTGCATCAAGTCCCTGCGCTGCAATTGCTCAGTCACCGCATTGTCTGGTCGTCCCTTTTGTTGTTGGCCGTAATCCTCCTCACGAAGCAGTGGCAGGCCTTCCGGGCCGCCGCGCTGACCTGGCGCGTGCTGCGGATTTACCTCATTTCCGCCGTGCTGATTGGCGTCAACTGGCTGACCTACGTCTGGGCGGTCAACGCCGGTTTCATCGTCGAGACCAGCCTGGGATATTTCATCAATCCGCTGCTCAGTGTGCTGATGGGTGTGATCTTCCTGCGCGAGCGGCTGCGCGCCTGGCAGTGGCTTCCCATAGGATTAGCGACGGCTGGCGTGCTCTACCTTACCTTCGCCTACCGAGTAGGTGCTGCCGAAGGCCTAACGGCGCACGGCGCGCTGCCCTGGATCGCCCTGACCCTGGCGTTTTCCTTTGGTCTGTATGGATTGATCAAGAAGGTTGCGCCGCTCAGCTCGCTCTACGGCCTGACGCTGGAGACGGGCATCCTGTTCCTGCCCGCGCTGGCCTGGTTGATCTATTCGGATGTGGCCGGGCAGGGGGCTTTTTTGCACACTGGCACGGGATCGGACCTGCTGCTGGTCGGCGCGGGGGCCGTGACGACGGTTCCGCTGCTGATGTTCGCTGCGGGTGTGCGGCGGATTCCGCTCTCGCTGGTGGGCATCCTGCAATATATCACCCCGACGATGCAATTCCTGTTGGGCGTGCTGGTTTATAAAGAGCCGTTCACCCACACACGCTTGATTGGTTTCGGCATCGTCTGGATCGCCCTGATCATTTTCGGCGTGGAGGGCTTTCTTGCTCATCGTAACCAGCCGGTGGCAGCGGTAGCGGATTAGTGCATTGCGGTATAATCTGGCGAAATCGTTTTTATCGCTGGAGGCAGTTATGGCAAAGAAAAAACCAGGCGTGATTGCGATCCTTACCGGCGGCGGCGACGTGCCGGGGCTGAATCCGGCCATCCGCGCGGTGACGATCCGCGCGCTGCGGGAGGGGTATCAGGTTATCGGCATCCGGCGCGGCTGGGCCGGCGCGCTCGGAATCGTCCGCGATAAGGAAGCGGATAACAGCAACAATTTCCAATTCTTGAGCGAGGATATTGTTGGACGGGCGGCGCGCACCGGCGGTACGTTCCTGCACACCTCGCGCACCAACCCGGGCAAGGTCAAGAAGAGCGAAGTCCCCGCCCACTTGAAGGACAAATATACCGACGAGGTGAATGACCTGACGCCGGAAGTATTGAAGAACCTGGATTTCCTCGGCGTGGATTACATGGTCCCCATCGGCGGCGACGACACGCTCAGTTACGGTGTGCGCTTGTACAAGGAGGGGGTGAAGATAGTCGCCATCCCGAAGACGATGGACAACGACGTGCCTGGCACCGATTATTGCATTGGTTTCAGCACCTGCGTCACCCGCACCATCTCCCTGACCAACAGCCTGCGCACGATTGCCGGTTCGCACGAGCGCATCATGGTGCTGGAAGTATTTGGGCGTTACGCCGGGTTTACCGCCCTGCTGCCGACCATGGCCGGCGCAGCGCATCGCTGCGTCATCCCCGAATATAAGTTTGACATCGAGCGGCTGACCGAGTTGATGATCTACGACCGCGACCACAACCCCAGCCATTATTCGGTGGTGCTTGTCTCGGAAGGCGCCATGTTCGAGGGCGGGGAAATGGTCTTTGCCGACCGCTCGACAGACCCCTATGGTCACACCAAGCTGGGCGGCATCGGCGACCTGGTCTCTGCGGAACTCCAGGAGCGCACTGCTAAATATAACAATGGCGTGACGGTTAACACCATCAACCAGAAACTCGCCTACATGGTGCGTGGCGGCGATCCGGACGCGATCGACTCCATTGTCCCCATGGCCTTCGGCAACCTGGCGCTCGACCTTCTGCTCAAAGGTTATCATGGACGATTGGTTGTCTTGAAGGATGGCCGCTACGATAATGTCCCACTGGACGTGGTGACCGGCTCGAAAAAGACGGTTAACGTGAAAAAGTTCTACGATACAGACCGTTATCGCCCCATCTACGAGAACTTCCAAATGAAACCGCTGTTCATCATGACCAGCGAGTTGTAGGATGAAGCTATCAGACCCCCGGTTTCTCAGAGAAACCGGGGGTCTTTTTAGTCTTACAAGATCACGCCCTTGCGGCTGCCAGTTCGACCTGGGTGTACTTCAACCGTTCGAGCACAGCCTGGGCGATGTTGCGCATCAAGGTGTAACCCAGTTTGCAATCCACTTCCATCAGGGCGCGCAGGGCATTGGCGTCAATCTCGATGACTGTGATGGACGTTGTGCTCTTGGCTGTAGAGATGAACTTGTAAGGCTCTATCATCGAGGAGACGCCGAGCACTTCGCCCGGAGCGATGGACCCCACCAGGATGTTCGCCACCGCGCCCTCGCCGCCGCCGCTGTAGATCAAGTCCATGTCGCCTTCTACCAGCAGCCACAGCCGGTTTGCAGCCATGTTTTCCTTGAGCAGGTAGGTATCTTTTGGGAAGGTTTTTTCTTCGGCGATCATGGCGATCGCTTTGAGTTGAACTTCTGTCAATGGCCCGAAGAAAGGGTAACGCCGGAGAAGCTCGTAAGAAACCATAATTCATTCTCCTTCCTGATTGGATCGAATCAATTCCAGGGCGGCCTCGACCGCCAATGGTATGGCTGCCGAGACGGCGGATGAAAGTTCCTCTGAGAATTCATACACATTTTGCGCTTCGATTGCCACCACCAGCACCTGGTCGTCCGCGGGCAGGGGAAGGTTCATGCTGCGCCCGACGTTCAGGGCGGTGCGCAGGGAGGTATCGTGGGCCGAGGCGGAGTGGCCAGCTGTCAGGTCTGCCAGAGAGTCGAGCGCGAAGGTCGTCACGCTTCCCAGCGGATTTTTGCCGGTGAATATGGCGTCAATCAAGATGACGCGCTCATAACCGGTCAATCGTTCCATCAGACTAAGGCCGCCCAGCGAGACGCAATCTATCTCGACCTGGAGCCTGCCCGCCGTTACTCTCGCGATTTCCTCTGCCACGCGCCAGCCGACCCCGTCGTCGCCGAGAATGGGGTTGCCGAGGCCGATCACCAACGTTTTCATTGCCAGTTATCAGTGATCAGTTTCCAGTAATCAGTGGTCAGTCTGCAACTGATCACTGATTACTGTTCACTGATAACTATTCCACGAACTGCTTCAGTACTCTGATTGGGTTGCCATCGGCGTCGTGAATGGTGACTTCCAGCGGCATCTGCCCGGGCAGGGAGTGCGTTGCACAGGATAGGCATGGATCATAGGCGCGGAAGGCCATCTCGACCATGTTGAGCAGGCCCTCGGTCACGACCGTGCCCTTTTTGATCAGGCTGCGGGCGGCCTTGTTGATGGACATGCTGATCGGGGCGTAGTTATTCGTTGTCCCGACGATCAGGTTGACCTTGGTCACCACGCCGCGCTCGTCGGTCCAGTAATGATGCGTCAACGTGCCGCGCGGCGCTTCGACGATACCCACGCCCTCGGTCGGCTTTTCGGTTGGGATGGTGTGGAAGTTCGGTGAGGTGATCTCGGGATCAGTGACCAGTTCTACCCAGCGCTCAGCCGCATAGAGCAGCTCGATCAGGCGCGCCCAGTGGGTGGCCAGTCGTTGGTGGACGGGCTTGCCGCCCAGGGTCTTGTAGAACTTATCGTATTCTTCCTGGGCGCGCGGCGTGGCCATGCTGTCCGCCGCGTTGAGGCGCGAGAGCGGCGTGGCGCAGTAGACGCCGGAGTCCTTGCCGTCCACGAAGCCTTTCCAGCCGACCTTCTTGAGATAGGGGAACTTGAGGTAAGTCCAGGGTTCGACGTGTTCGGCGATGTGCTCGGCGTAATCCTTCGGGGAGTACTTGACGAATTCCGTGCCGTCAGGCGCCACCACGCGGACTTTGCCGTCGTAGAAGTTGACCTTGTTGTTCTCGTCCACCAAGCCCATGTAGTAGGTCTGGTGCGTGTAAATGTCGCCCAGGATCAAGTCCACGTAGGCTTTGTTACCCAGCACGATGTCGTTGAAGAGTTTCAGGCTGAATTGGGCGAACTCGATGGCCCATTTGCCCATCTCTTCGATTTCCTTGCGCTGTTCCTCGGTGATACCCTTGGTCAGGCCGCCGGGGATGGAGGTGCAGGGATGTACCTTGCGTCCGCCGATCATCTCGATGACCGTGTGCCCGTACTTACGGCACTGGAGCACTTTGCCGCCAATCTCGAGGCCGACCTTGTGGATAACACCCAGGATGTTGCGTTCGGCAACCGGCGCATCCGGGCCCATGACAAAATCGGGGCCGGCCAGGGCGTAGAAGTGGGTGGTGTGATCGGTGACGTAGAAGGCGCTGTAGAGCAGCTCACGCAGCATCTTGGCTGTGCGTGGCGGATCTACGTGATAGACAGCATCGGCTGCCTTGGCGCCGGCCATGTGGTGCGCCTCCGGGCACACACCGCAGATACGATTGGTGAGCAGCGGAACCTCTTCGACCTGCCGCCCTACACAAAAACGTTCGAAGCCGCGCAACTGGGGGACCTGGAAGTAGGTATTTGCAACGTTGCCTTCCTTATCCAGGAAGATTTCGATTTTACCGTGGCCTTCGAGCCGGGTAATGGGGTCAATTGTGATGCGTTCCATAGTTTGTTACCTCCTACTTCCCTTGCCAGGCGGCTTTAGACGCCCGTAACAAAGAGCCAGCCATGTTGAACCGATAGAGTTGACCGGCGGGATCGGGCATACCGTCCAGAATTTGATCAATTTCATCTGGATTGTTGCTGTCAATGAGTGAAGCGACTGCGCTCATCAAGCGAGCACCATAATCCACCACGCCCTCGGCTGGCCCGTAGCAGCCAATACAAGGGGAACCAGCGCTTGGGCATTTGGCCTCGCATCCGTTGCGGGTTGCCGGGCCGCTGCAGAGGATCCCTTGCTCTAAGAGACAAAGCTCAGGATCTGGCACTATGAATTGGATGCGGTCGAATTTCTTGATCTTCTTGACGTTACGCTTGCGTGGACAATCATCGCACACGGTTGAGCCTCCTGCGCCAATCACGCTACCAGGCGGCGGCAATTCAGCCTTCCCTTGCAGAACCTGGATCACGAGATCAATCACCGCAGCGATTTGATGTGATTCGGGTGGGCAGCCGGGCATGAAGTAATCCACCGGCACGACCTGATCCAGGGTCCGCACCACAGAATACATTTCTGGGATGGTGATCACACCTTCTGGCATTGTTACAGACGTCTGGGGGCGGATATTATTTGGATTGTCGGTGGATATTGTGCTGAAGACTGTGTCGAAGAATTCTGTCTTGCTGCTCAGGTTGATTAATGCAGGGATACATCCTTCACAAGCGCAAGATCCGAAGGCGACCAGCAGCTTCGATTTCTTGCGCAACAAGTGGGCGATATGTTCATGTTCGGCTGAGTGGATCGCACCGTTGAACAACGTCAGCAGGATAGACGCATCCGGCATCGCCTCCACGTCTTTGTACTTGGCGTCCATTGCGACGGGCCAGAAGACCACCTCGAAATTGGCGTCCACATCCAGGATTTTCTCGTGGATGTTCAGGACAGCGATCTCGCACCCGCCGCAGGAGTCGGCCCAGTACATCGCGAATTTAGGTTTTTCATTTTTAGTCATGCTGCCACCTCCTCCTCGATGGGGGCTGTAAATAATTTAACTTCCATTGTGGGCCAGTTGAGCGGCCCAAGGGCGCGAACTTCCTCGACGTACTTGTTGATGGTGTCGGCTAGCATCGCACCTTCGGCCGCGCTGGCCCAGACCAGCTTGAGGCGTCCGGGTTCGATGCCCATCTGGGTCAGGTAACGCTTGAGCAGGTGGAAGCGGCGCAGGGCTTTGTAGTTTTGCTCGACGTAGTGACAGTCGCCCGGGTGGCAGCCCGAGATCATCACCGCGTCAGCTCCACCGGCAAAGGCCTTGAGCACGAAGGTCGGGTCCAGACGCCCGGAGCACATCAGCCGGATCAGGCGGATGTTGGGTGCATACTTCATGCGGGCGGTGCCGGCCATGTCGGCGGCGCGGTAACTGCACCAGTTACAGGTGAAGCCGATTATTACGGGTTCAAATGAGTCGGTCATAGTTTATCTCCAGTTATCGGTAATCAGTCATCAGTCATCAGTTATCAGTCATCAGTTATCAGTTTCCACTGATCACTGTTCACTGGTTACTGATAACTGTCTCACGCTGGTACTGCCTCCAGTCGTTTCAGATTGAGCATCAGCAAGCCTTCGATTTGCGCCAAGACCTGCTCGTTACTGAATCCAGTGCCACTGATGGCACCGGCCGGGCAGCCTGCCACGCAGGTGCCGCAACCCTGGCAAAGCGCCGGGTTGACCTCCGACACCATCGTGTCCTCGTGGAAGAGGATGGCGCTGAACGGGCACAGGTCATTACAGATGCGGCAGCCGGAGCATTGCTCTTCGTTGATGGTTGCGCGCACCGGTTCAAGGGAGATCTCTTTTTGCTGGATCTTGCCCAATACACGGGCGGCCGCCGCCGCGCCCTGCACCACGCTGGCGGGGATATCCTTCGGGCCTTGTGCGCAGCCAGCGATGAAGACGCCCTCGGTCATGGTCGCGACCGGGTCCAGCTTCGGGTGGCGCTCGATGTACCAGGCGTCCGCGCTGCACGAGATGCCGAACAATTTGCCGACTTCTTTGGCGTCGTGGCGGGCCTGCAGCCCGGCCGAGAGAATGACCATATCCACCGGGATGCGGCGCTGCTTGCCGATCAACGTATCTTCCACCTGGACGATCAGCTTGCCCTCTTCTTCCGGCACGCGAGCAATGTTGGTCACTTCGGCAACCTTGCCGCGCACGAAGTGCGTCCCCTCTTCGAGCAGGCGCTGATAGAACTCTTCATAGCCTTTGCTGGGGGTACGCATGTCAATGTAGAAGTTGTAGACTTCCGCGCCGGTGCGCTCGTGTACCAGGTGGGCGAATTTCAGGCTTTGCATGCAGCAGATGGCCGAGCAATAAGGATTGTAGTTCTGGTCACGGCTGCCTACGCAGTGCACGATGCCGACGGCCTTTGGAACGGTCTTGCCATCCCGCAGGACGATGTTCCCACCCGTCGGGCCGGCCGCGTTGCCCAGGCGCTCGAATTCCAGGTTGGTGAAGACGTTGGCGAGCTTCCCGTAACCGTACTGGGGAATGCGCCGCACGTCGAACAGGTCCCAACCGGTGGCCAGGATAATGTTGCCCACCTGGACGGTAATATCCTGATCCTTCTGCTCGAAGTCAATCGCGCCGGTCGGGCAGAACTTCTCGCAGGCTTTGCAGGTGCCTTTGAGGAAGTAGGTGCAGTTCGGGGCGTCAAGGACCGGGTATTTGGGCACGGCCTGCGGGAACGGCGTGTAGACCACCTTGCGGTTGCCAAGCCCGGCTTCGAAAACGTCGTCCACTACCTTCTTGGGGCACTTTTCCCAGCAGATGCCACAGCCCGTGCATAGTTCCTCGTTGATATAGCGTGCCTTCTTCTTGATGGTGACGGCGAAGTTGCCCACGTAGCCATCCACCTTGGTCACCTCGCTCCAGGTGAGCAGGGTGATGTTGGGGTGGTTGCCAACGTCCACCATCTTGGGGGTCAGGATACAAGCCGAGCAATCCAGGGTGGGGAAGGTTTTGTCGAATTGAGCCATGTGCCCGCCGATGGATGGTTCGCGTTCCACCATGTAGACATGGAAACCCGCATCCGCGATTTCGAGCGCGGCCTGGATGCCAGCGATGCCGCCGCCGACGACCAACGTGTCGGGGTGGATAGGTACGCGCAGCGGCTCGAGCGCCTCGTGATGCGCCACGCGCATGACACCGCCTGAGATGATGGCCTTGGCCTTCTCCGTCGCTGCGACTTTATCGGTGTGCACCCAGGAGTCCTGCTCTCGGATGGAGACCAGTTCGCACAGGTAGGGGTTCAGGTCCGCGCCCTTGCAGGCATTGCGGAAAGTCCTTTCATGCAAGTGCGGCGAGCAGGCGGCTACCACCACGCGGGTCAGGCCTTGTTCCTTGATGTCCTTCTGGATCAACTCCTGGCCCAGACTGGAGCACATGAACTTGTAATCGCGGGCGATGACGACACCGTTATCGGCCAGTTTTTCCCCAGACCACTGGCTGACCTCGGCGACGTTGACGACACCCGCAATGTTTGTGCCGCAGTGACAAACATATACGCCAATTCTTTCAGTCATAGGTTTCTCTCCTCTTAATTTGCTGTACTTTGAGCAAGGGATAGCATCGAGGCTCCAACGCCGATGCGTTTTGGTTCGATGCCCAGTGCCATCCCCATGAGCTGCGTGAAGTACATCACTGGAATCGAGAAATTGGTTCCAAATTCCCGATTCACCTGGCTCTGGTACACTTCCACGTTGACATTGCACATCGGGCAGGTGGTCGCGATCACGTTGGCGTTGCTGTTGACGGCATCCTGCAACAGCTTGTAAACCATGTCCAGCGCGGCTTTTCTGTTCGTGATGATCAAAGAACCGCCGCAGCAGCGAGTCTTGTAAGCGTAATCTATTGGCTCTGCGCCGATCGCCGAGATGAGTTTCTCGAAGAATTGAGGATTCTCGACGTCTTCTTTATCCTTCCGAGGCCTGACGATCTGGCAGCCGTAGTAGGGGGCGACGCGCAGCCCTTTCAACGGGTGCGCTACCTTTTTTTCGATCTCCTCCAACCCCACATCCTCGATGAACACCTCGATCAGGTGTCGAACCTTCATTTTGCCCTCGACGTGCAGGTGGTCCTCTTCCAGGGCATAATTGATGTGTTCAGCCAGATCGGGATCAATTTTGAGGTATTTGTTCGTGGTGTAAGCGTTCTTGTAGCAGGCGCTGCATGGGGCAATGAAGTCTTGCAGGCCGGTCTTTTCGGCGATTGCCAGGTTACGGGACACCAGCGTGTACGCCAGCAATTCATCCACCGGGAAGTAGGCGGTAGCGCCACAGCAATTCCAGTCTTCGAGTTCTTTCATTTCCACGCCCAACTCGTCTGAGACCGCCAGCGCGGAAATGTTGTAGTTCTTCCCTAGGCTCTCGAGGGAGCAACCCGGGTAATAGGCATATTGCTTCATTTTGTCTCTCCTATCGGGATGATCCTTCTCACCATCCGCTGGAGGTTCTTGAGCCTCTTGACCTTCTTGGGAAGCAAAGGCATCTTCCCGCTCAATACCAGGCCCGTGGCCGTCAGACCTTCCTGGATGATATCTCGGGCGCTGTATTTGGGCAGGTATGTGGCTGCCAGGATCGGCTCGAAGGATCGCCCGGAATTCACGATCATCTTCACGAAAGCTTCAGAGAAGTCGGGTCCGAGCAAGCCCTCTTTGTACTGGCCCTTCCACATCGAGTAGCGCTTCAGCGCATACATCATATCAGCGATGTCAATCCCAGCCGGACATCTCACGGTACACTGATAGCAAGATGCGCATGTCCAGTAGGTATTGGTAGCCAACACTTCTTCCTTGAGGTTTGCGCCGATCATGCCAATGACTTCACGGGGTGAATTATCCATAAATTCAACCGCCGGGCAGGACCCAGAGCATGTTCCGCATTGTATGCAGTCTTTGATCGGCTTCCCATGACTGGCATACATGATGTTTTCGATTTCTTTGGTGAAAGATAGTTCAACAGCCATAGTTCATCTCCCGTTATCCTTTCTTCTGGGACTTTTTCTCTTCGGCCATCTTCAGCAAGGTGCTCACCTTCTCCAACAGAAGCTTGGGTTCTACTGGTTTCTCAACCAACTCGTCGAGTTCGACAAAGTGAGGGTGCACAGGCTGACCGGGGAAGAGGAAGGCGATCTGTTCACGGATGCCGGTAATGATCAGGACTGGAAGCTCCCTTAATTTGGGATCCTTCCTTAACTTCCGAGCGATTGCGACGCCCTCTGCGCCGCGACCCATCATGATATCGAGCAGCAGAAGGTCGTAGGGCTTGGATTGCAGTGCCTGGAAGCCATCCTTGGGGTTGTAAGCCACATCTACGCTGTATTCGGCCTTCTCAAGGACAGATTTGATCCCTGCAACGAAATCCGGGTCATCGTCAATAATCAGTAGCTGTTTTTGAGTGTTCATTAGATTTCTCCTTAGCTTTAGATTTTTACATGATATCGGGTTCTACTTTAGATAGACGTATTAGCTGATTTGTGGTAGCTATTAGCTACCATTATTGAACGGGCAGAAGGATCGTAAAAGTAGTACCTCTACCCAGTTCGCTTTCGACTGAAATAGATCCATTGTGGGCTTCTACAATGCGTTTAGCGATGGCCAGTCCCAAGCCACTGCTTTTTTCGACGATCGGGCCTGTATCGCCGGTATAAAAATCTTCAAAGATATATGGGAGGTCTTCTTTCGAGATCCCTATTCCGGTATCAGCTATAGAGATTATAAGGGTATTCTCTTTTTCTTCAGCCTTTATCTGTATTCGACTTCCTTCCCGGGAAAACTTGATCCCGTTGTGGAGGATATTCCCTACAACTTCTACCAAAGTCCCTTCATCGCCGTTCACGAACCTCAACGGTTCCTGGACTGTGGGCACGATCTCGATGTTCTTACGGATTGCCTGGGGCTGGACATTCTCGACCGCCTTGGCAATTACGGCCGGTATCGAAGTGGGTTTGAAGCTTTCCTGAAGCTTCTTCACATCCACCGAGATCACTCGTAGCCAGGTATGAATGAGGTTGATGAGATCGTTGATCTTGGATTTCATCCGTTCGATCTTCTCTTTTTGTTCCTCGTTGAGCTTATCCTCTAATTCATACTCGAGTACGAATAAATTTTGCTGTACAGCACCCAGGGGAGATTTAAGCTCATGGGAGACAATGGCGGCGAAATTCTCGCGCAGCATTTCCTTTTCTTTGCGCAGGGTGATGGTCTCTAAAACCAATCTCCTTCTGTCAAGCCCGCGCTGCGTAATCAAACGAAATTCATCCGGTGTGAATGGCTTCGGCAAGAAGTCGTAAGCCCCGTTCTTCATTGCCTCCACAGCCGAGCTGACTGTCGCGTAACCGGTGATGACGATGGACACGATGTTGGGATCGAGGTCGCGGATCCTTTCGAGTACTTCGAGGCCTGAGATGCCGGGCATTTTTAGGTCAACAAAAACAAGATCGGGCTGGAATTCCTTCGCCAGTTCCAGACCGAGATTGCCATTCTTGGCGGTGGCGAGTTGATAATTGCCGCCTGCCAATATTAGCGTGCACGAGTCCAAAACGACTTCCTCGTCGTCAATGATCAATATTCTATACTTTGTTGCCATTGTTGTTGCTCTCTTCACTTAGGCTCACAGGTAATCTGACGATAAAGGTCGTTCCCTTGCCAACTTCGCTTTCAACCAAAATCGTTCCTTTATGTTCTTTGATGATCCCGTAACTAATTGCCAAGCCTAGCCCATGTCCGGTGTCTTTGGTCGTGAAGAAGGGATCGAAGATCTTCTCCAAATTCTCTTTCTCGATGCCTGAACCGGTGTCTGTGAACTCCACTTCGATGATACTCTTATCCTGATCTAACCTGGTCGCTATTGTCAAGTGCCCATTGCCTTCCATCGCCTCGGCGGCATTGATGATCATATTCATGAACACGCGTTCGATTTGTGAAGGATCAATGACAGCGCTGGGCAGGTCTATTTTAAGACTGCTCTGAATTTGAATGTTATGGAACAGGGCTTGATTTTCTATCAGCGAGATGCAGTCCGTCAATACAGAGTTGACATCGCATAATGTTTTATCCGGTTTCTTTTGGCGAGAGAAATCCAATAAGCCTTTGATGATCTCTTTACAACGGTCTGCCTGGTTAACGATCTTTTGGAGGAAATCCTTGGTCGGGCCCTCAGCCTTCGTTTGTTCCAAGAGCAGGTGCGAGTAGGTGATAATCCCGGTCAGGGGATTGTTCAACTCGTGAGCCACGTTGGCTGCCAACTGTCCGATGAGCGCCAGTCGTTCAGACTCCATCAATTTGCTTCTGGTTAACTCCTTTAATTTGTCATCGCGCTCTCTCAGAGAGAGTGCCATTTTATTGAAAGTGTATGCCAATTTGCCTAATTCGTCCGTTGTCGTAATGTCGACTTTTGTATCCAGGTTGCCGCTGGCCACTTCCTTGGAGGCCAGTACCAATTTCTTGATGGGGCCAGAAATGCTGCGAGAGAGCAGGTAGGATAATACCGTCGTAACCAGCACGCCAATCAGGGCAATGGATAAGAAAGCGAGAATAGTTTGCTGCTTGATATCCAGATATTTTTTTTCCAAGATGCCAACGTACAGGATGCCTACTACTTTGTTGGTGATGTCGTTGATGGGTTCGTAGGCTGTGATGTACCAGTTATTTACGACATACGCTCGCCCGATGTACGGTTCTCCTTCGATGACAACCTGGTTGTATACGATTTCGCTGACGCGTGTTCCAATGGCTCTCGAACCATCGAGATTCTTGACATTGGTCGAAACTCTTACATCGTCCTGAAAAATCGTGGCAGTTCCAATTTCATTACCTTTGTACTTCAAATCTTCGAAAACGGTCTGTTTTATTTCGTCAACAATCTCATAGTTCCTGTTCAGTAAATCACCGCCGTATAGGACTCCGATAAGGTTGTTTTGGTAGTCGAATATCGGGGCGGCCGCTTTTAACACCATGCCTGCAGTTTCTTCTGTCTCAGTCTTTATTCTCGCCTTGGGCGTGTCAATAAACTTGATGTAAGCTTGTTCGAGAAGGAGAGGTGATTCCAGGCCCAATATATCGCTTGGTACGATCTCCGTTGCGTAGATGGGCAGCTTTCCATTGATTGCCGCCGAAACAAGTTCGTCATCACTTACGTTATCGCCGAATTGATCAGGGTTGCTGGCGCGAAACAGGACGTTGCCTGTTGCATCTGTGACCGTTAATATGTCAAGTCCTTCTCTTTGCTTTACGCTATACAACTCAGCGGTAACCTGATTAATGTCTCCTGCGATCAGTGCATTGATAAGAAAAAACCTGGTAGCCGTCAGTCTGACCACATCATTAATGTGCAACAGCTTGTTCTGATAAATCTCTCTGGCAGAGTTGAGATCTTGGCGTACCATCTCCTGAGCTTCTGTCACAACGCGATCGCCGATGAGCTGGATCCCGACCGCCGTGAACATTCCGCTGCTCACGATAATGATCAGCAGGAAGCTGAGGATGAGCTTGGTGGCGATGGGTATCCGAAAGCCTCTCTTGCTGTTCTTCATCGTATTCGTGCGCACATCATAACGCCGCGTGTACCAATTCGATCAAATCTTTGACGACTAAGTGCTCCTCATTACCGGTGGTTTTGACTGCATCCCGGAACATGGTGACATCCTTGGGGCAGGCGACGATAAAGGTGTTCACACCATCCAGCGCAACTGCCTCGCGGATGCGGGATTCGCTGGGCCGCTCCTGGATCTCGCCTTCTGCCATCCAGATGCGGCCGCCGCCTGCGCCGCAGCAGAACGCCCGGTCACCGTGCCGCGGCATCTCGACCAGCTCGCAGCCGGTGGCCTGGATGATGCGGCGCGGCGCGTCGTACACGCCGTTGTAGCGTCCCAGGTAGCACGGATCGTGGTAGGTGACTTTCAGGCCCAGTTTCTTGCTGAACTTGAGCTGGCCGGAACAGATCAACTGATCGAGCAGCTCGGTATAGTGCAGCACCGGAAGTTCTGAGACTTCCGAAGTCTCCGAGACTTCGGAAGTCTGCATCTGATACTCATTCTTGAGTGCGTTATAAGAGTGCGGATCGGTGGTGACGATCTTCTGGTATTTGCTCTTGCCCAACGCCGCCACGTTCTTCTCGGCCAGCATTTCGAATAGGCCCTCTTCGCCGATGCGGCGTACGTCGTTGCCGGCGTTGCGCTCGGCGTCGTACAGGATGCCAAAATCCAGGCCGATTTTCTGGAAAACTTCCGCTGTCATCCGTGTGACATCTGTCAGTGTTGGGCTGTAGGAGGCATAGTCGCCCACGAACCACAGGTACTCGACCGGCTCGCGGCGCGCGTCCTTGATTACGGGCTGGATCGGCTGGGTCCAGCGGGCGCGCATCCGCTCGGATTGGCCGAACGAGTTGCCGTAGCGGCCAAAGTTCTCCAGCGCGGTCTGGAGTTCAGTATCCATGCGTCCTTCGATCACCAGGTAACGGCGCATGTCCACGATGGCGTCCACGTGCTCGATCAAAACAGGGCACTCATGGACGCACGCGCTGCAGGTGGTGCATGACCACAGTACCTCGTCTTTGATTTTCTCGCCGACGAGCAGCGGTGCTTTCGCGTCTTTGACTAGCAAAGAACGGCCGTCCACGCGCAGCGCGTCGCGCACGCCCAGGATCAACTGCTTGGGGCTGAGCAGCGTACCGGCCGCGAAGGCCGGACAAGCGTCCTGGCAGCGCCCGCATTCGGTGCAGGCGTCACCGTCTAGTAACTGTTTCCAGGTAAGGTCGCGCAGCGTGCTGGCGTAGATCGGCTCACCTTTGGCGTTTTCTGGCATCCGGGCTAGGCGTCCGGTCGGTCGGTCGAGTTTCGAGAAGAACTGGTTGAGCGGCCCGGTCAGGACGTGCAGAAGTGTGCCGACCGGCAGCGTGACAAGAGTCGCGACGACGATGAGCAGGTGGGCGATCCAGACGCCCAGGTGCCAGGCCGTGAGCGTTGCGTCCGAAGCGCCGGTAGCGATCCAAATCCTTGCAACCAGCCAGCCAACCGGCGACCACCACGCCCAGGCCGGTTTCTCGACGGCCAGTCGCAGCGACTCGGTCAGCAGTCCGCCCAGCACTATCAGGATGATCATCACCAGTGAAAACGTGAAGCCGGTTGAGAGCGTCAAACGGCGTGGCTTTTGGATGAAGCGCCGGTAAACCGCCAGCCCCGCGCCGACGAAGAAGACGAGGGTGAACGTATCCATCACCAGCTTTTGCAGCAGGAATGGATAACCGACCAGGATTTTGTAGAAGTGGGAATCAATCGTGGCTAATGCCGTGCCAAGCAAGAACACGAAAAAGGCCCAGGCAATGCAGACATGCATGATGCCTGGATAACGTTGGCCCAGAACCTTGGTCTGGACGATGGCGTACTTGATGAAACGGCCTAGCCGGATGTGGAGCTTGTCCCAGCGGACCTCGTGCCGGCCTACCTGCCACCACAGCCTGGCGCGCATATAGAAGCGGACGAGCAGTATGGCGGCCGCCAGGAACATCAGGGTATAAACGTAGATGGCTGGCGAACCCCAGGTGTTTGGAATGCCCCAAAAATCAACTCGCTCTGGCATCGGACAAGCTCCTAATCAGTCTATCAACCTTTGGCTGCTTTGACTTTCTCGATCAACGGGTCAATCAGATCGAACAAGTCCATCTCTGTGCCGTATTTGGCGATTTCGAAAATAGGCGCTTTCGGATCGGTGTTGATGGCAATGATCGTATCGCTGTCAGTGATGGCTTCAGCGTGCTCCGGCGCGCCGCTGATGCCCAGCGCAAGGTAAACCTTGGGTTTGACGTGCTTGCCCGATTTGCCCACCAGACGGGAGGTCGCCAGCCAGCCCTGGTCAATGACCGGACGCGAGCCGCACACCACGCCGCCCATCGCCTGGGCCAAATCCTCGGCAAGCTGGATGTTGTCCTGTTGTTGGATGCCGCGCCCGACTGCGATCAGCAACGGTTCTTTGGAAATGTCCACGTCGCCGGCCTCCGGCTCGATGTACTTGGCTAGGCTGACGCGCAGCGCGTCGAGTCCCGCGACCTCGAGCTTGGTTAGCGCGGGCGCCTGCGCGCTCTGACCGGCCTCCGGTTTGTATCCGCCGGGAACCATGGTCACCAGCGCGGTGGGGGAGGGCAGGTCGCCCTCGGCCATGATCTTGCCGCCGCAGATCTGACTGACGAATTTTCCATCCGCGCTGAAGTTGCGGCAGGAGCTGGCGAGAGGCAATCCCAACTGTATGGAAAGCCCACCAGCTATATCAGAACCGATGGTGGTGCTGCCGAGCAGCACGACGCGCGGCTGCTTCTCGCCGATCAGGCCAGCCAGCGCCTTTTGGTAGGCATCCGAGGTGAATTCAGTCAAAGCCGGGTGATCGAGGTAAAACACTTGATCGGCTGCCAAGCTGCCAGCTAATCCTTCCGCCTTATGACCTAACAATACGGCGACGACGTGCCCGCCGATCCCTTTCGACAGCTCGCGTGCGGCTGCCAGCATTACGTAAGAAATGTCTGCCACCTGCCCGCGCAGGTGCTCGACGACGACGAAAATATCCTGGCTCATCGAACTCCTCCTCTACAGCACGCCCACTTCTTTGAAAATGCTGACGAGTCTATCGGCGACCTCGCCTGGGCTGCCGGTGATCATCTCGGCATGGGCAGCCGCTTCAGGCTGGAACATGCGGCCGACAGCCGGTCCACCGCTCGGGTCCAGCGCCTCCGCGGCGCGTACCTCGATGGTGGCAGTCTTCATGACCATACGCACCTTGCTGACGGCCACGTAGCGCGGCGGTTGTTCCGCTGCCTGGATGCCCAGCACGACTGGCAGCTTCACTTCCATCTCGGCGATCAGTCCACCGGGGTACTCTTTACGCGCCGTAACTTTCCCGTCATTGACCGTTACGCCGGAGACGTAACCCACGTAAGGCATTCCCAGGCACTCGGCCAGGGCTGGCCCAACCGGCCCATCCAGGTCATTATTGGCCTGAACGCCGGTCAGCACCAGATCGGGTTGAAGTTCCTTGATAACGGCAGCGCTGGCGCGCGCCAGGGCGTGATTGTTCGCCGCGACGAAATCTCCTGTGATCTTTATCAGCCGGTCGGCGCCTCTCGCGGCTGCGGTGAAGAGCACTTCGTCCACGCCCTCATATTCCGGGGCCACGGCTGTAACTTGACCGCCGCCGCGTTCTTTGAGCAAGATGGCCTCTTCGCTGGCATGGTCATCGAATTCGTTGATGATCAAGCGCAGCCAGGACATGTCGAGTGCGGTGCCGCTGGGATCAATGTTGAGTTCTTCGACCAGGTCAGGAACAAGTTTCATTAGAACGACAATGTTCATTTCTCCACCTCTCTAGTCGCCCATCGCTTCAGCCAACAGTTCGGCGATATCTCTAACTCTAAGCTCTCCGGCGCCTTCCACAGTCTTGGCGGCGTCTTCGAAACGCGGCGTTTCATAAGGGCAGGCGACGGCCAGGATCTCTGCACCTGCATTGATCGCCTCCTTGATACGCCACTCCGATAGGCGCACGTGAGCCTTTTCCCATTGGAAGCCATCCAACCACATCCCGCCTCCACCGCCACCGCAGCATAGGCTGGTCTGGTTGTTGTGGTACATTTCCACCAGTTCCACGCCAGGGATGGCCGCCAGCAGGGCGCGCGGCTGGTCGAAGATTTCGTTGGCGCGGCCCAGGTAGCATGGGTCGTGATAGGTGACTCTGGCTTTTACTTCTTTCTTCAACAGGGGCTTGAGCTGGTCGAGGCGCTCGGCAAGGAATTCGGTGTAGTGCTTGATCGGGTAAGAGATGCCCAGCCGCGGATACTCATTCTTGAAGGCGTTGTAAGCGTGCGGGTCGGTGGTGATGATCTCGTTGAACTTGTACTTGCTAAAGGCCAGCCCGTTCCGTTCAGCCAGCATCTCGAATAGGCCGCGTTCGCCCGCCAGGCGCTGCGAGTCGCCGTCGCTGTATTCCTCAGGCCCCAGGATGCCGAAATCCACGCCCAGGGCGTTGAGGACTTTGGTCAGCGCTTTTGCAATGGATTGAACACGCGGGTGATAGGAAGGATAGTCACCTACAAACCACAAGACATCCACCGGTTGGCGTACTTTCCCCATGATCTTGACCTCAGGTTGGATGTCTTTGGCCCAGTCCGCCCGCTTGCGCGGCGATTCGCCAAGAGGGTTGCCATATCGTTGGGAAAATTCCAGCGCCCTTTGAAGTTCGGTCGGGACGTTGCCGGCCAGCAGCAGCTCTTCCTTGGTGCTGGTCATCAGGCCGGGCGTCAGAGGAATGTCCGAGGGGCAAACTTCGGTGCAGGCATAACAGGATACGCACATCCAGACCGTATCTGTGTCAAGTACGTTCTTGAACCTGTCTGCGCGCAGGTAAGCGATCAGCCTGTGCGGCGGATAAGCCATCAGGTAGCCAAAGGGGCAGATGCCGCTGCAATTGCCGCATTGCAGACAGAGCCTGAGCCTCTCGCCAGTTGGCGTTGCTTCGAGTATTTTATCGTAAATGGATTGTTCAGCAGGTGCGATGGTGGTCATGAATCACCTCTCCTTAATATTATGAAGAGCCAATACTTGGTCATTTAGACACATGGAATTGCTCCTCCTCTGTATAATAGAATATTAGCCTGGTTGGCGAATCCGGGCTGGTTACAAAAAATCTTCCTTCAGTATGGTTTTATTGGTTCTAAATAGCCAGTGGGAGAAGTCACACTTTAGCGTGATGAATATCACAAGTAAGTAACGGACTCACAAGTGATATAAGTGGAATACGTCACCACGATTCCAGGTATAATCGCACCAATCTTGTCCATAAAAGGAGCATTCCCGATGAACTTCGCGATGTGGCGCAAGGCTTTACAGGTGATCCCGGAAGTGTCGAAAGAGGAATGGGACGCGCTGGACCTTGTGTCCAGGTGGCTCATCGCCACCCGCGCCGCTGTCCTCCTCATGACCTTTCTCTCGGCCGTGCTGGCAGGCCTCTTTGCCCTGCACGATCACGTCAAAGTGAACCCTGTCAACTGGCTGGCCTTGGTGCTTGGCCTTGTTCTTGCCCATGCCGCAAACAATATATACAACGACTACACCGATTACATGCGCGGTGTGGACAAGGATGATTATTATCGCACGATGTACGGTCCCCAGCCGGTGGCCGACGGCCTACTGACCAAGACCCAACACTTGATCTATTTCGCCGTGACCGGTCTGCTGGCGCTGGCTTGCGGCATTTACCTGCTCCTCGTTAGCGGCGGCGATGGGGTTGTCTGGCTGCTGCTCGGCCTGGGCGCTTTCTTTGTCCTCTTCTACACCTGGCCGCTGAAATATATTGCCATGGGCGAGCTGGCAGTGTTAATCGTTTGGGGGCCATTGATGATTGGCGGCGGCTACTACGTGCTGACCGGCCAGTGGGTCTGGAATGTGGTCTGGGCCAGCCTGCCGTACGTGCTGGGCGTGACCACCGTCATTTTCGGCAAGCACATTGACAAGCTGGCGATTGACAAAGCCAAGAAGATCCATACCCTGCCGGTGCTGATCGGCGAGAAGGCTGCCCGTTACGCCGTGCTGGCGATGATGATCTTGCCATACTTATTGGTAATTTACCTGATCGTAGCTAAATATTTCACACCGGTGCTTCTGCTGGTCTTCGTAGCGTTGCACACCTTCTTGAAAATATCCCCGCAATTCCTGAAACCCAAACCGGAGCAGCGACCGGAGGGATTCCCGGATGGGCAGGGCGGTTGGCCGCTCTACTTTGCCCCGCAGGGATTCGTCAATAACCGCGCCTTCGGGACCTGGTTCATACTTGGCCTGATCCTGGATGTGATCCTCCGGGTGGTGTTCCCGCATTTTTGGGTAATGTAATTTCTGAGGTGGGGCGCACCTCGAAGGTGCACCCCACTTTTTGAATCAACCCGTCAGTTCGCGCAGGCGCTGGAACATCAAGAATGCTCCTGTGGTCAGCAGCGCGCCGACGATGATCCATTTCCAGAAATGGAAGAACAGGATCAGCGTGGCAACCATTGCCAGGATCAGGGTAATTCGCGCGATGGTCTGGACGAACGCAGCGCGCAAGATCGACTCGGCCACGAGGAACAGGATAAAAATGATCGCCAGGCCGGCCCAGACGTAATGCGGGGCAAAGAAGATGAGGCCGGCAATGGCAAACAGCAGCAGGCTCAAGCTGATGGCTGCCCAGGTCTCGGCGGCGCGATCGAAGCGAAATGCCTGGGTTGGCTTGTCCGGTTCTGCCAGGTGGCGGATGTGGGCGCGCGGATCATCCTGTTTACCTGCATTTAGCCGTTCCAGTTGCTGTGTCAACCCCTGGAGCAGCGCCGTATTCTCCGTACGCTCACGGCGCAGTCCCTTGACTTCATCGGCAAGAACCGAGATCTTTTTCTCCAAGGCGGTGTGCTGCTTTGCCAGGTGCGGATTGCCTTCCATCCCTTTCATCTCAACACCCAGGGATTGCAATTCCCCGGCTTTTTCCGAGATCACTTGCTCCAATTCTTCCTGGCGGTGGACGACTTTATCGCAATTGCTCCTGAGCAGTTCCAGCGCTTGCGGCGGAGGCGGGACTTTGTCCAAACCGGCGAAGCCGAGTGGATCATACCACGAGCTGCGCGGCGTGCCATCGCGGTTGTACATTGGCCCAGCCGGGGCATTTTCCCCTGAAATTGGGTCACGGGCGAAAAGCCCCCACAAACCCCGGTACTGTCTCACCCACGCGGTGGACTCGTCTATCAGCACCGGCGACCAGGATTGGCTTCCTCCAGGCCCGATGCGAAGCCCATCCCCGCGCGCAAAGTCCACGAACGGGATACGGAACGGATTCCCGGCCGGCTGGCCAAGCGTCTCCGTCCAGAACTTGTTCCAGGTCCGCACCAGACCCGAAAACCAGCTTGGCAGGGGCAGGTTGACTCCTGCCTGGTATTCGCCAGGACGGAAATAGGAGGCATGAGACCCGGCTCCGGTGTAGATCACGGGGTGGTATTCGTCATCTATTCTTAATTCGCCATGATCGTCCCAGCGGCGGCGCAAGTCATCACCCTTGAAATCGTGCGAGGCGTAGGCGACCCACTCCGGGATGAGCTGCCCGCTATCCTCATAAAGGTAGATAGTGATCATCTCCCAGTCGGATTCGTGGTCGTTGACGCCGTGAAATCCGGAACGCCAGTTGTTGAAACAGAAGAAGAACCAGTATTGGAGTATCGTCCAGCCATTCTGCCGGGCGACGCGGCCATAGTAGACATATTTCGGCTCTTCTTTGAACATCTCGTAGTAGTCGAGTTCTGCTGCAGCAGCAGTGGCGGCGGAGACCCGGCCGCGCAGCAGGAACGAGAGCGAGAACAAGCCATCCACCAGCCGCGGCAGGAAACCGCCGCGCGCCAGCCGCCCTATCCCGGCATGGAAATTGTTGCGCAGCCGGGCCCGCAGGCGGGCCTGATCAGCCAGCACCTGGGCGGATTCGGTCAGGCTGAGGTTTTCGATGAAGCGCAGAAAGCGGACCGTCCCGAAAGCGGCCGGACGAGGTTCGACCAGTTTTTCCAGTGTGAGTTCACCCTGCTTGACCAGGAGTTTCTCGTGTTCGTCGGGATAGTGTTCCCACAGGCTGCAATCCCGGACATAGTGATCAACGTCGGTAGGGAAGAACGGCTCGCCAAACGTAAAGTACGCCTCCGGCTCGAAATGGCGCAGCAGTTCCAGGTCAGAAGCGGTCACGGGAGCAGCAGGACGATCAGAGGCTCGGTACACTTTCATTCCTCCTTATCCCGAAGATCCGCTGCACTTCGGTCATGTTGAGCGCAAAAGCGATAATCACGTTGGATGCCATCACCGCGTAGTTGGGCTGGCTGCCGAGTAGGCGCTGCGCGCCGAGTAGGCGCTGCGCGTAGAAATAATTGACCAGGGTGATGGCAAGCGAAATCCCTGTCCACGACATCAGGAGCACCCAGCTCCAGCGGCGCAGGCGCAGGAAGCCGATCAGGACGGCAATGCCCGCAACCGACAGCACGAAATAAGTGACGCTGGAGAGCAGCGCCCTGCCTAAATCCGTCAACCTCCAGCCGTCGAAGAGCCGACCCGCAATGCCGTTCTGGAAGACCTGCTGCCGGATCAAAGGCTCGAAGACCTGATAAAGGTGGATCAGGAAAAGCGCCACGATCGCCACGGCAATGACGGTGACGGCAATCGGTCTCTTCTTTCTGTTGTTCTTCTTCCTTCTTGCCATAATCTACCTCCGTGATAAGGCTCGTAGTGGCGACTTCAGTCGTTTTTCTATGGCGATGAACGGCTGAAGCCGTCACTATGTAACGCGGAATTCATTCCGCACCCAAAGGGCGATATGAATATCGCGCTACAAAATCTTCGCGGTTGGCATAGTTTTTACAGAGTAATACTAAAGCGCGGTTTCCAACCGCAACCCAACTCTTTTGCCACGAATTACACGAATTGACACGAATTGACACGAATTTTAAACCTTCGTGGGAATTCGTGAAATTCGTGGCTGAAAGACCGCGGCCACAGTCAAACATCTTCGCGGTCATGATAATTTTTCGAGGCAATACCATATCGCCGTCACGGATAGACAAAGCCCACGAACGCGCCGTCCGCGATGGGGGCGGACTGGTTGGCTCCCAAGGCAGGATCGAGCGGCTGCGCCGGGTCTGGCGCCCAGATGACCAGCACGGAGCGGCTCAGTGTTTCGCTGTAAATCTCCAACAGCAGCAGGTGGTTGCTGGCCCATCCTACCGGCCTCGGGAAGGAGGCAGCCTCGCCGCCCAAGAACCCGCTCAGGTTGGCGGCTGGCGCGTCGAACACGCTCGTTCCATCCGTTCGCGCCACGCGCAGATGAAATTCGGCCTCCATGGGCGACGGCCCATTGGCCTCCATCCAGGCGACAAACTGGTTATCTGGCGAGAAGACCATGTAGCCGGCGCCCAAATTGCTTACAGGATTTAGGGAGATAGATGTCTCCTGGCAAGTGATCAGATTACGGATTGAAAAACTGTTCAGAATCCAGGGCGAGCCGCTTGGCGCCGGAGCATAAGCGATGAGGGTCTGATCCGATGACATTCCCCCCAGTGCCAGGGTGGGAGAAATAAACTCTGTGACCTGATTATTGCTCAGATCAAGATAGGATAATCCTCTGTATGGCGGAAAGTTGTCATATCTTTCCCAGGTATACGTAAACCACAGTCCGTGCGCCTGCCCTGCATTGTAGCGGATTGCCAGAGGCTGGATGGCCATCCCATATTCCTTATCCTGTGGAGGGGTCCAGGTCATGCGAGGTTGCAGGCCGGATAGTTCGGCCAGGCTGCCGGCATACACCTGATTGATACAGTCTGGGAAGTCTATGGTGTCGAAAGAAAGGTACGGATTCCCTTCCGCCCCTTTTATCGAGAAGAGGTCGGGCGCGGAGGCAAGTTCTGTGATGGCGTTGTTGACGTTCAACTTGAGCGTCCCGCCGTTCTGCAAGGAATAATAGACAATCGGAATGTTATTCACGCCTTGGGAGAGGCTGCCAGCCAGGTGCACCTGGTTTTCGTCCATCCAGGAAATGCCGGTTACGGGGCGTAAGGCAATCGCTGCTCTCTGGAAGTTATGAAATGTAATCGTGTCGGCATTGCCCGCTGCAATCGCGGCTGGCAGTGATAGGCTTTGCGCGCCGGGATGGAGCGGCAGGCAGGCTGACGGGGGAGTCGCGGCTGGCGGCGGCTCGGTTGCGCCGGGCGGAAGGGGAGCCTGGACGGTGAGCGTCGCAGCCACGATGGTGGCGATTTCGTTTGGGTTCGGGGTGGCTGGCGGGACAGCGGTGGGGGTCAGGCAGGCGAGACCTATGGCGATCACGCATAACGAGGTAATTAGTACCAATCTCTTTTTCATGATCCTCTCCATTAAAAATATCGGGTTGATGGCGGGCAGCATAGCGGCGTTCCCACGATCAAACCGGATTTGAGCATATCTTCATCCTTTTTGGTGACCAGAGATAACGGATTGGCTCACCTGCCGCCGGGATTGCACGACTACAAACTCATCTTAGCACGAAATTTTGCAAAGTGCCGCAGCGTACCCGCGCCGACTGGGGGAGCACCACGATGCGCGGCTTTTGGCCTCACGCCACGTCGATGACGACCTTCATGCTCCTGTCGCCAAACTTATCGATGAAGCGATAGGCCTCGATGTAGTTATCCATCGAAAAGTGCTTCGACACCAGCGGCTCGGTGATGATGCCGTCCGAGGCAATCAGCTCGACGGCTCGCTTGTAGTCCTGGCGCTGGTACATCAGCGTGCCGCGAAGGTTCAACTCCCGGTCTTGCACAAGGGCCAGGTTAATGCGCGGCTTGTCACCAAACACGCCTACAATGATGATGGTGCCGCCTTTTTGGATAGAGTCGATCAAGGCTGTGATTGTTGCTTCGACCCCCACGCATTCGAAGGCCACGTCAAAACCGTTTTTCCCGAAGACGCGTTCCGAGGCTTGGGCGAGTGTTTCCACTTTGGCGTTCGAGATTGCCTCAAGGCCACACTGGCGCGCAATGTCGAGTCGATAGTCGCTCAAGTCGGTAATGAGGACTTGCGCGCCGGCGCAGCGGGTGGTTTGCGCTACCAGGTTGCCGATAGGCCCGGCCCCCAACACGGCCACGCGCCGCCCGGCAAGCTGGCCTGCCCGTGCTACCGCATGGACGGCGACCGAGGTCGGCTCCACCAGCGCCCCCTGCTCGAATGTGAACGTCTCGGGCAGCGGCAAAATCGTATCCGCCGACGTGACCCACAGCTCCTGTGCGCAGCCCGGAGCCTGAAAGCCCTGCACTTTGAGCTTGTCGCAGATGTGATAGTCGCCGCGGCGGCAAGGGGCGCACTCGCCGCAGACAATCTGCGGCATCGAAGTGACCTTGGCGCCGGGCGTCAGACCCA
>Ga0315279_10001156_pt1 | contig 45056 bp, 39 predicted proteins | sample YL17G06_20_MG_FD_203694 | JGI IMG/M metagenome (GOLD analysis project Ga0315279, IMG submission 203694) | Sediment microbial communities from Yellowstone Lake, YNP, Wyoming, USA - YL17G06_20 | ecosystem: Environmental > Aquatic > Freshwater > Lake > Sediment | place: USA: Wyoming | collected...
CGCTGATGGGGTCTGCCCTGATGCTCTTGGCGATCCCGCAACCTTGGCCATTCAGTCTGGGCGGCTGAAGCAGGTAGATTATTTCGGTCACCCAGTAAGAAAGCAATAGCGCGAAACTCGCTTTGCCACCTCAGGGGTAGAGGGCAGCCATGCTGCCCGTGTGCCCAGGCACCCGGCGCGGCTAGGCTACCCCCTTCCTGTCGAGTGGGTTTTGCGGTATTGCGTAAGTAAGCCGTCTTCGTCCTCGGAGACGCCGCCCAACAAGCGCTTCCAGCCGACGTTACTACCGCGATGCCACCGCAGGATCCGGAGCTGTGGCGCGCCCATGGCATGGAGTTGCTTGGGCCGCCTCTGTCGGTAGCGTAAGCACGCCGCCGACGAGATTTGATTCGATTGAGACGCTTATCAGGTTTGCAGGACGAAGGAGTAGGAGAATGACGAAAGAAAAGAGCGAGGCTTGGTGGGACAAAATCCCAGCCCAGGCTGGCGGAGATGTGATCATCGGTGAGGTGGGCGCCGGCGCTCACGGTGTAGCGATAGGCAAGAACATCACGCAGAGTGTGTATGACATGCTGGGCGCGCCCGCGCCGGGTGATAAGCAAATCATTGACCAGAGCATGGCCGCGGTGATGACCGCTCTTCAGCAGATGCAAGGGCAACTGGATGCCAACACTGCGAAAATGGCCGAGTTCCAGATCAAACTTCTCCACGGTGAACTGGCCAAGACAGAGAAAGATGAAAAGCCCAGTGCGAGCACGATCACTCAAGTGGGGGACTGGTTGCTGGATAGCGTTCCGCAGATCGCCGAAGTCCTTACGAGCCTGTTCGCTACACCGGCGGTTGGCAAAGTGGTGGGTAAGGCCGGCGAGGTCGCCGTCGGGTGGGTCAAGCAGCGCTTTGGAAAATAAACACTGGCGGGATCGCCTGCCATCCTTCCTCAAGCGTAAAGAACGCCGCGATGTCATCGTCGGCGACGTGGGCGAGGGCGCACGCGGCGTCGTCGTCGGCAAGAACGTCGTTCAGATCGGCACGCTGGTCCTCCCGGCCCGCCTGGCTATTGTCCTCGTCGTCCTTCTGCTGGGGTTGGTCGCCGGCTCTGGTTTCCTGGCGTGGAATCTGTGGGTGCCGGATCGCATGACGGGGCTGTTCAACATCGCCGTGGCCGAATTTGGGCAAGTGGACACGCAAGGGCAAGTGCATCCTTCACCCAGAGGCCAACAGATCAGCCAGCGGCTGTTCAATGGGCTTACGATCGAGTTCGACAACCTGCCCTTCAAGGTGCGCCAAGACTTACAGCCGCAACTGTGGCACGACAGCCTGGGCCTGATCCGGAAGCGCGCCCGGATTGGATTCGTGCCCGGCGAAACGCGCGAAGCCAGAGCGGAGGCCGCTCGCCAACTCGCCCGGCGGATCAACGCGCACGTGGTCATCTATGGCAACCTGCCCGCCGATGACAGCGGAGCCGGTTTCGTCCCGGAAGTGTACGTGTCGCCCGGCGCGGGCATTGACGCCGAAGCCGACAAGCTCGTCGGCGTCTACCAGCCCACGGGCGCCATCCCGGTTCAGCTTCTCGATAAAGCGAACGACCCGGTTGTGGGGCGCTCGATCACCATCCGGCTGAACTCGTGGACGAACGAGTTCTCGCTGTTCACCATCGGGCTGATGTACGACCTGCTGGGCTATCCTGGACGCGCCTTGCCCGTCTTGCAGCAGGCGAAGGATGAGATGGCTTCGACGGGCGAAGAGGGCAACGAAGTCTTGTGGTTTTTCATCGGGCGGGAAGCGATGTGGCTCAAGCGCGACGAAGATGCGCAGCCGGCATTTGAGCAGGCCGTGCGCCTCAATCCCAACTATGCCAGGGCCAGGCTGGGGCTGGGCGACATTCACCTGAACAAGGCGTACAGTCAAAGCTCAGCCGAGCGCATCCAAGCGCCCGACCTGGAACAAGCTATCGCCGAATACCAAAGAGCGCTCGAGACGGCCGAGCCTTCGGTAAAAGTGGAAGCGTTGTATTCGCTCGGCATCGTGTACCGTTTGAAGGGCGAGACGCAGCTCAACCTGGCCGACTATCCGGCGGCGGACTCGGCCTCTGTCACTGCGATAAAGTACCTGTCGGACACGCTGGACGCGCTCAAGAACACCGAGCAGTACCGGCTCATGGCGCAGACCTACCTGTCGCTGGGCGCGACCTACGAGGATCAAGGCTATGCCCAGTTGCGCCAAAATAACAAGGAGGGCAGTCGCCCCCTTTTTGAAAAAGCGCTCGCCAGCTACAGCCAGTGCATCCAGCAAGAGGCCGCCTCTCCTGCCGATTTGATCTTGACCGACAATATTATTGGGAAGCTGTGCAAACCGTATAAAAAGCTGGTTGAAGAAGAGTTAGCCCGCCCATGAGAGGAATCTTGATGAATCGAAATTCTAGACTTTCGGCGTTGATTGCCGTGAGCCTGTTGGCCGTCAGCGCCCTGGCCTGCGCCATCCAGACCGAAAAGATAATCGTCGTGACCGCCACGCCCGAGCCAGAGCAGGTGGCACAAGTCACGACCGCGCCCTCCAACACGCCGCCCTCATTGCCCACAGCGACTCTGGCGTCCGTCAAGGCTGACTCACCGACGTCGGCGGCTACCGCCCGACCGACTCTGGCGACCTCCGCACCGCCCAAGCCAACCGCTGTGGTGGCCGCGCCAACGCCAACCGACATCTCGCGCGCGCCACCTGGCAGCACCGGCCAGGGCATCACGGCCCTGTTCGTCTTTCCCGGCTACTCACTCAACGCAAAGTCGGATCTGACCTTTCGATTGATCGCCTACAAGCAGAATGGGCCGAAAACCGACGGCGCGGGCATCCAGCAGGTAGAGTTTCGCATCTGCCGCAACGACTGCAACGACGACAAGAACGTAGTGTATAGCCGCACCGAACAAAACGCAGCCTACTGCGCCTTCGGGGGTGGCGAACCCAACTGCACCATCTTTCACTTCACGCGGGGTGTCAACTGGCCCGGCACCAACACGCCTGTCCAGTCCGGCAACTATGTGGTCGAGGCGCGCGTGAGGCCAAAGGAAGGCGACGCTTACTGGCAGGGCCAGCTCGAGTTCAAAATTTCGCTGCCATGAAGGCGTGATACCCCAACGTTAGGCGCACTCGCCAAGAGTGAAAGGAGAAGGAAAAATGGATTATCGTGAACTTGGACGCACAGGCTGGAAGGTATCAACCATTGGCCTCGGTACGTGGGCGATGGGCAGTTTGTGGGGAGCGGTGGACGACCGCGAATCGCTCGCTACTCTCAACCGCGCTTTAGATCTCGGCGTTAACTTCCTCGACACCGCTGACGTCTATGGCAGCGAGCCGCTGTTGGGCCAACTGCGGCGGCAACGGCACGAGCCGTTTTACATTGCCACCAAAATGGGCATGCAAGTCAATCCCGACGCCCGAGGCTATACTCGCAAGAATATAACCACCTTCGTCGAAAATAGTTTACGGAACCTGGGTGTCGAGGTGATAGACCTCATGCAACTGCACTGTCCGCCCATCGATGTCTATAACCCTGAGGTATTCGGCATCCTGGATGATCTGGTGAAACAGGGCAAGATTCGTTATTACGGAGTTAGCGTGGAGCGCATCGCGGAGGCCGAGAAGGCTATCGAATACCCCAACGTTCAATCCGTGATGATTATCTTCAACATCTTCCGCCAGCGACCTGCCGAAGGCTTTTTGGGTGAAGCCAAACGCCGCGGTGTGGGAATTATCGCTCGCGTACCTCTCGCGTCCGGTATGCTCACAGGGAAGATGACGCCCACCACCACTTTCTCGCGCGATGACCACCGCACATTCAATCGACAAGGCCAGGCGTTCGACCGAGGCGAGACGTTTTCAGGGGTGGATTTTGAGACCGGACTTGAAGCCGTCGAGGAATTGCGTCCGCTGATTCCACCTAACGTGACGATGGCGCAAATGGCTCTGCGTTGGATTCTCATGTTCGATGCCGTGACGTGCACCATTCCGGGAGCCAAGCGCCCGATGCAGGCTGAAGACAATATTCGTGCCGCCGACTTGCCTCCGCTTTCAGACTCCACTATGGAGAAAATTCGAGCGATTTACGACCGTCACATTCGCGCGCAAGTGCATCACCTATGGTAAGTTTATTCGACGTTCGCTTCCTCGGCAAAATGACATATGCTTAACACGCGGCTGCAGGCGACTGGGCCTTCGCGCTCGCTACATTCGGCTCGCCTGCGGCTGATGCGCACCGATGGGAGGAGAGCATGAAGACACACATCGTTTGGTTGCTGATGGCGCTCACGCTCATGTTGAGCGCCAGTCAAGTGCCCACGCGCGCCGCAACCAATAGTACTAGCGAATGCGGCGCAATCAACACCGACACAACGTGGTCGCTGGCAAACAGCCCGTATGCCGTCTGCGTCGGGGGCGTCACGGTTGCGTCAGGCACGACGCTGACCCTCGAGCCGGGTGTCATCGTGCAATTTCAACAAAGCGCAAGCAACAAGCTCAACGTACAAGGCGCGCTCGATGCAACCGGCACGCCGACACAGCCGATCACATTTACGGGTGTCGTGACAACACCGGGATCGTGGGGCGGCCTCAACATCATCGGGACGGTGATCACGCCCGCGCTCGCCAGTCTGAACAATGTCACGCTCGACTATGGCGGCATCAATGGATCGTTCGGCGCGCAGGTATACGCCGACCGGGCCGTGGTGACGATGACGCACAGCCTCATTCGCAATAGCGCGGGAAACGGCCTGTACACCACCCCACTGACCCACTTCGACGTTCACACCACCCACTTCGTTAGCAACAGCCTCAATGCTATCCAACTGAATCAACCGACGACCGATTTGTTGATGACCGACCTGAGCGCGAGCGGCAACGGCGTTGATGGCGTGCGTGTGGTCGGCACGACGTCCATGCCTGGGCAGCGACGTTGGATGTTTCCCGGCGTTCCGTATATCGTTGATGGCCCGGTGAGCAATGTGACAGGGGATGTGTTGACGATTGATCCGGGCAACGAACTGCGCTTCACGTCGAGCGGTTGGTTGAGTATCGGCGGACAGTTCAACGCCATCGGCCTACCCGATCAACCGATCACGTTAACCTCGCAGACCAAACTTCCCGGCGATTGGCGCGGCATTTTCGTCTACGGCAGCGCCATCCCAGCAGTCGCGCAGTTGGATTACACCACGGTCGAGTACGGCGGCAACGACATCCACGGCGCGAATATCGAAGTCGGCGACGGTGTGCTCATCGCGCGTCACAGCATCATCCGCTACAGTTCACAGGATGGCGTGCGCTTCGACGCCAACGCCGGCGGTTCGATTTTGAACAGCCAGATATTCAGCAACAGCCAGATCGTCAGCACCACCTACGGCGTTTACAACTCCACTCCGACACGCGCCGTCCTGGCGACCAACAATTGGTGGGGCGATGCGAACGGACCGACCTCTGATCTGACCGCGTGCAGCACGGGTCACGGTGATCGCGTCACAGCCGGTGTATTGTTCCGGCCCGTGCTGACCGATACCCAGACCACCGCCCCGTTTCCGCTCAGCGACGCGCCGATCCTCACGTTGACGCCGCGCCGGTGGTTCGCGCCCGCCGATAACACGACGCGGGTCTATTTCGATATTACTTTGCGCGACGGCAACGGCGCGCCGCTGCCGGGTCGCACCGTCAAGTTAAGCACTTCACTCGGCACAGCCAAGGATGGCGGCATCACGGATCTGAACGGCAAGACGTTAGCCTATCTTGTTTCGAATAGTGTCGGCGATGCGGATGTGACCGCTACGCTCGATGCAGCGACTACCTGCGAAGGCGCCTGTCGCCCACATCAAAAGTCACCTTCACTCCGCCCCTCAATATTACCGATCTGCTGCCCAATGCGCCCGCCTCGTACTTTGATGGCGACATCAGCATCACGCCCCTGCCCGTCGTGGCCGGCATCACGACGACGATTCAAGCCAGGCTGACCAATCCGCTCAGCGTGCCGATTACGGTTGATGTGTCGTTCGGTTTCGTGCAGTCGAGTATCGGTCTCGCCTTCGGCCCGATCAAAGACGTCGTTGGGCAAGTGATTCCCGCCAATAGTCGTGTCACCCTCACGGCCCCGTTTATGCCGATCGTGTCGGGGCATTATTGCGTGCAGGTGACATACAACGTGACGGCGATCGGACCAGCGCGCCTGCTTCTTCCGCAAGCAGGCAGCAGCGGCAGCAAGCAAAGGAATCTCGATGTCCAACCGGGACCGATGGGCCCGCCCGACGATAAAGACATCTTGGACAAAGCCGACAAGTCGTGGAATCAAGTCAGTAAGCTATCACCCAGCAATCTCAAGATCCAGAAAGCCGTCACCGACGGTTGGTGGGGCTGGGCCAAGGACGCAGCGAAAGGTGTTACGCGGGCGCTGGGGTTCGATCCGCCGCGACAAGACTACAACCAGACCACTTTGCCGGTATGGCACAAGTGGCCGACCGTTCAACCTGGTCCAAATGTTTCGACGGCGCGCGCCGCGGCCATTAACGCCGCCAGTGCAGCCCTGGCCGATGTCAATGCCTACGGCACCGCAGCCACCGTCGCGCTCGACCGATATGGCGGCGCGTCCGAGGCGAACGATCTGGCCTGGGCCGTGCAACAAGCGAATGCCCGGCTGTATTATCAGCAAAAAATGGGCAAAGCGTTATTGACCTACGCCGATAATCTGGATGCTTTTGTGCAAGTGTTGGTTAACGAGAGCGAGACCGAAATCACCGTGACCGTCAGCGACGTGATCAGTTATCAGCAGCGTTTAGCTGCATCCGGCTTCACCATGCAGGAAATCGCCGACGCCAAATTGATCGGCCTGACGGATGCAGACATCGAAGAGTTTCGCCAGGGCATCATCGCCGCTAACCCAAATGACATCGCCGGAAATGTCCTGACCTTTTATACCAGCGAAGCCGCCATCAGCCGGCAGTTAGGCAATGCGCTGCTCAATCCGTCGAGTTACGCGCCCGGCTTCAGCGTCAGCGGCGGCGCGGGGTTGAAGCCATCGGCCGCGAGTGGGAACACTCTCGCCCAGATCACCAACATGGTCGAAACACTGCAACTCGGCAATCCGCTGACGCAGACGGCGCTGATTGATGTCCGCGCCCGGCGGATTGATTTGCCAGCCGATTGGATGGTGAGCGTTTCACCCGCGCAGGTCAATCTCGCGCCGGGCGAACAGACGACCGTGACCGTGACGGTCATGCCGGGTTCGCTGGTGCCGCAAGGCAGCATCCCGCGCGTGGCAGTCGAGGGTTATGCGGGCAGTCAATTGCTCGGCGGTGTGGCCGTTGATATCGTCGTGCCGAACTATGTTCTATTCGATGGCAAGTGGCGCATGTACTTGCCGGTGATAATGAGATAGCCTGCGCTCCGAACCTTGCGAAAGTTGAGCGCACAACCTTCGCAAGAGTGAGGATGCGATCACGCACAGTCCCACGCACGCCGACACCGGGCAAAGCATGGCGGCGTCTCGGTGGTAAGAAACGAATCGCCCCGCGATGACAGCCATCCGGGGCGACCTGCAATACGCGATAAGCGATTTGCGATTCGCTACTTTTTCCCTCGTCCCTCTTCGCCGGCGAGCAACCGTTGCAAGAATTTGGCGGTACGCGGATCCCTGGGTGACGTAAAGAATTGCTCTGGCGGGCCTTCTTCCACAAACACCCCGCCATCCATGAAAATGACCCGGTCGGCGGCCTCGCGCGCGAACCCCATCTCGTGCGTCACGACCATCATCGTCGTGCCTTCAAAGGCCAGCTCCTTCATCACAGTGAGCACTTCGCCGATCAGCTCCGGGTCGAGCGCCGAGGTCGGCTCGTCAAAGAGCATCATCTTCGGCTCCATCGTCAACGCGCGAGCGATGGCCGCCCGCTGCTTTTGTCCCCCGGAAAGCCGCGCCGGGAACTCGTCGCGCTTTTCCATCAGCCCGACCTTGGCCAGGAACTTTTCACCCAGCGCAATGGCCTCCTCGCGCGGCATCCCCTTGACCCCGACCGGGGCTTCGATGATGTTGTCAATCACGCTCATGTGCGGAAAGAGATTGAATTCCTGAAACACCATCCCCGCCGAGGTGCGAATCTTGCGGACACGGTTGTCGCGGTCTTGGCCTTTTTCTTTGGCCTGCACCACGACGCCATTCACCTCGACCGTGCCGGCAGTTGGCTCTTCCAAAAAGTTGATGCAGCGCAAGAGTGTGGACTTGCCGGAGCCGCTGCGGCCAATCAGGCACACCACCTCACGCGGGTGAATCTCGAACGAGATGTCGCGCAGAACGTGCAGGCGGCCAAAGTACTTGTGAAGGTTTTTGACGTGTACAATTGGCTCAGCCATCAGCGGTCTCCTCGCGCCATGCGTGTTTCAATGCGGGACTGGATGGACTGCAAAATGATCTGCATGATCCAGTAGAACACCGCGGCGAGTAGCAATGTCTCAAAATTGCGGTAATACTGGCGGCCCACCCTTTGCGCGCGGAAGAACAGTTCCCACACACCCATGAACGACACCAGCACGCTGTCTTTGGTCATGGCGATGAACTCGTTGCCGATAGGTGGGATGACGATGCGGACGGCCTGCGGCAAAATGATCCGTCGCATCGTCTGCGAGCGCGTCATCCCCAGCGCCACCGCCGCTTCGGTCTGGCCTGGGCTGATGGACTGAATCCCGGCGCGGAAGGTTTCGGTCATGTACGCGCCATAGCAAACCGCCAACGCCAAAATGCCCGCCAGCAGTGCCGGCAGCACGATGCCATCGGGGGCGATGTAGGGTATCTTGACCTGCGGCAACCCCAGGAACCACATAAACACCTGGACGAGGAGAGGCGTGCCTCGAATGATCGAGACATAGAATGTGGACAGGCCGAAAAACAGGGGATTGCGCGAAAGCCGTCCTAACGCGCCGATGAACGCCAGCAAGACAGCCAGCGCGATGGACGCCACCGACACAAACAACGTCATCGGGATGCCGGCCACGATAAAGGGCAGCCACTTGATGATAAAGCCAAAGTCCAGTTTGATGAACGAAAAGAACGCGATCATCAAGACAAAGATGCCAACCCAGACTGCCGCCGTCCACGCCAGAAAGCTGAACTTGGCCTGTATTTCTCGCCTGACTTCGCCCTCGGCCATCTCGTCGTGGGGGGCCGCTGCCGTCGCTACAGCCATTGGACTCGCCTCCACTGAGAGTTAGCCGACCGCGTTGCGCCATGTCGGCTTGTGATGCAGTACGGGGGGCGGAGACACTTGTCTCTGCCCCCCGTCCGTGTTTGAGGTTACTGCTTCTTAGTCAGGTCCACGCCGTACCATTTCATCGAGAGATTGGTCAGCGTGCCATCTTTGTGCATATCGTCAATCGCCTTGCTCACGGCCTGGACAAAGCTGTCGCTGTTGGGAACCTTTTGGTCCATCGCCGCGGCCAGATCTTCATAGTACACCGGAGCGCCTATCTTCTTGAGCTGCACGCCGCTCTTGATAGCGTCTTCGATAGTCGGCTGTGCTGTCAGCACGGCTTCAAAGTCCTTGCGCCCGGCCTGTATGGCTTGGATGCACTCGGAATCGGTCGAGAACGTCGTCATCTTGACGCCCTGAACCTGCTTGATGATCTTTTCGCCTTCCAGCGCCAGCTTCCCGTTGAGATAGTCATCATAGGTGGTGCCGGAGCCGACGCAGACCGTCTTGCCGACGAGGTCGTCCACGCTGTTGAGGGGGCTGTCCTTCGGGCCAGCGAATTGCGCGGGCGTATAATAGTACGGGGTGCTGAAGAACAACACCTTCTTGCGCTCAGGCGTGATCGTCATCGAGCCGATAGAGACATCCCAGCGGCCGCCCCAGTTGGCGGCGACGATGGTGTCCCAGTCCGGCGTGATGAACTCGACCTTGACGCCGAGCCGCTTGGCGACTTCTTTGGCTACGTCAATGTCAAAGCCGTCAAGCTCGCCTTTATCGTTGAGAAAGCTTTGCGGCTTATAGTTCGGGTCGGACGAGACGCGCATCACGCCCCGTGCCTTGATGGTGCTCAGCAGATCTTTGGGGCCGGCCGCTCCACATGCGGACAGCATCAGGCTGGCAACCGTCAACAGCGCAATCGCCAGCGCCACGGGTTTGGAAATACGATTCGACATTCGAGCTCCTCCTAAGGAAATTTTTGGGCAGGGAATGAAACACGCTGAAGCGAAGCGGCTAGTTTCCTTGGCATCCCCCCTTTCGGGTCCCCAGACACGAGTCCTCAATTTGTCGAGGTGATTCTTCGCGCAAGCCTGACTCTTTGCACGTGCATCTTTCCCGACCTGTCTGGAGTGGCGTTCTCTTTCCCAACGTGCCTTTGCGAGTGGAGTATAGAATGTACGCGCCGAGGTTACCCTGCCAAAGTGCGGCATGTGGAATCAGGCGAACTGTGCGCTTTGGTATTTTAGCACCCATCCGCACAATAGGCAAACTCTCTGAAATCAGCCGGTTGGCAGACGAACCCCTGAGGGGGTATAATCTCTGCCAAGGGCAAGTGCAATGGAGTCACGGCAACACATCCAATGGCTGAGGAAAGTGCTGGCGCGCTTTTATCATCTGCGTGGCGCGACGCATCGCCACCTGGGGAATACAGGCGGCAGTGACTTGGCCGAGCACCAACTGGCCGTGAACGATTTTTCGCGCGCCATCGAGTTGGACCCCGATTACGCGGAGGCGTACTTTAGCCGGGGCGTGCTCTATTGGCGCGAGCTGCGCAATGCCTACCGCGCCATCCGCGACATGACGCGCGTATTGGAGCTTGAACCGCAGTGGGCCGAAGCGCTCTTTAACCGCGCCATGGCTTATCAGATACGCGGCGACCACGAACAAGCCATTGCCGACCTGGAGCAATACCTGGTCGAGGGCAGCCACCCTTACTGGCGCGAAAGCGCCGAGCGGCAATTGGGCCTCTTGCGTGAGATCGCCGCCGAGCGAAAAGCGCGCCGCGATTCCAAAACCTGGTCGGCATGAGACAACCCGCTGCCAGGAACAATACACACAGAGAAAGGACTCACACAGATGAATCATCCGCTGGGTACCACCACCGTGACGCAAGTCGCCATTGTTGTGCGGGACATTGAGGCCAAGGCGCACGCCTGGGCGCACATTCTTGGCCTGCCCATGCCCGCCATCATCGTGACCGACCCTGTGGAAGTGGCGCAGACTGAATATCGGGGCCAGCCCTCCCCTGCCCGCGCCAAGCTGGCCTTTTTCGACCTCGGCCAAGTCAGCCTGGAGTTGATCGAGCCAATCGGCGGCCCGAGCACCTGGCAGGAACACCTCGACGCGCACGGCGAGAGCCTCCATCACATTGCCTTCCAAATCCAGGGGATGCAAGACAAGCTGGCTTACCTGGACGCGAATGGCATCCCGCTCGTCCAGCGCGGCGAGTACAAGGGCGGACGTTACGCCTACGTGGACGGCACGCAAGCATTGAGTGTCGTGCTCGAGCTTTTGGAGAACGATTGACAACACGTAGGAAAACCTGGCGTCTTGTCCTACGCCTTGATGGGGGGATGGCATGAATATCGCGAGCACATCTGCGCCACACATGGAATTCCACATCTCCCGCAACGCGCGCGACCGTTACCAGTTTGACGAGTCGCTGTTTGCGTTGAGCGGCAATGTGATCCTGGCCAACTTTCACGCGGCGCGGGTCTTGGCGCTCAAGATCAACCAAAAGCGCGACCTGCTCAGCTTCCCGGAGCAAGCCGTGCGAGCCGGCCAGATCAACGCGCTGGGGCTGGTGGACGAAATCCTGCACTATATCGTCGGCCTGTACCGCGAGCAGCAAAACCCGCGCGTCATGCAGCAGGCGCTAGATTGGCTGTACGAAAAGCTGGGCCAGGCAACGGTGAACGCGGCCCTGCGCCAGTTTGCGGATGAATTCCCTCCTGTGGCAGTTTACCGGCGCGAGGTATCGCTCGATACTTATCTGGAAGGTGAAACCGCCGGCGTGCCTCATCGCCAGATCGTGTTGGAAGAGATGCTGCTGCTCTGGCTGGCCAACGTCAACCCGGCCACCTCGCCGTTCATGGAGTTGTTCGACGATACGCGGCTGGAAAAAGAAACGGCCTACCGCCCCATCGCCTCGGGCTTGCATGATTTCTTTGAGACGCAGCCGGTGTTCGGGCCAGACGATCAAAATCTGATAGACATGCTGCGCAGCCCGGCCATCGCCGTCCCCTACTCACTGCCCGGCCAGTTGGAATACATGCAGGACCACTGGGGGCGCTGGGACCTTTGGCTACGCAAGTATTTGTACCGCTTGCTCGGCAGCCTGGACCTCATCAAAGAAGAAGAAAAAATGGTCTTTCTGGGGCCAGGGCCTTCCCGCGCCTATGACTTTTCCGGGTTGGAAGTTGAGCCGGAACGCTTTAGCCCCGACCGTGACTGGATGCCCCAGGCGGTGCTCATCGCCAAAAACGCCTACGTGTGGCTGGACCAACTTTCCAAGAAACATAAACGCCCTATCTTTCACCTGGATCAGATCCCCGACGAGGAACTGGACCAACTGGCCCGCTGGGGATTTTCCGGTTTGTGGCTGATCGGCCTGTGGGAGCGCAGCCGGGCCTCGCAAAAGATCAAGCAGCTCTGCGGCAATCCCGAAGCCGTCGCTTCGGCCTACTCGCTGTTCGATTATCAGATTGCCGCCGACTTGGGCGGTGAAACGGCTTACCAGAATTTGCGGAATCGAGCCTGGCAACGGGGCATTCGCCTGGCGAGCGACATGGTGCCCAATCACATGAGTATTGATTCCAAATGGGTGATGGAGCATCCCGATTGGTTCATCTCGCTGGACTATAGCCCCTTCCCTGCTTACACCTTCAATGGACCGGACCTTTCGCAAGACGAGCGCGTTGGCATTCACATAGAAGACCACTATTACGCCCGCAGCGATGCAGCGGTCGTGTTCAAGCGGGTGGATCGCTGGACGGGCAGCGAAAAGCACATCTATCACGGCAACGACGGAACCAGCATGCCCTGGAACGACACGGCCCAGTTGAACTATCTCAACCCGCAAGTGCGCGAGGCCGTGATCCAAACCATTTTGCACGTCGCGCGCCAGTTCCCCATCATTCGGTTCGACGCGGCCATGACGCTCGCCAAGAAGCATTATCAACGCCTGTGGTTCCCGGAGCCGGGCACCGGGGGGGCCATCGCGTCGCGGGCTGGCCATGGCCTGACGAAGGAACAATTCGACGCCGCCATGCCCGTCGAGTTCTGGCGCGAGGTGGTGGATCGCGTCGCCGTGGAAGCGCCCGACACGCTCCTGCTGGCCGAAGCCTTTTGGCTGATGGAAGGCTATTTCGTCCGCACGCTCGGCATGCATCGGGTCTATAACAGCGCCTTTATGAACATCCTCCGCGACGAGGACAATGCCAAGTATCGCCTCATCATGAAGAACACGTTAGAGTTCGACCCGGAAATCCTCAAGCGGTATGTGAACTTTATGAACAACCCGGACGAGCGGACCGCCGTGGATCAGTTCGGCAAGGGCGACAAGTACTTGGGCATCTGCACGTTGATGGCAACCATGCCCGGCCTGCCGATGTTCGGACACGGCCAGATCGAAGGCTTTGCCGAAAAGTACGGGATGGAATATCGGCGCGCGTACTGGGACGAGCAGCCCGACGGCTACCTGGTCGAGCGGCACGAGCGAGAGATTGCGCCGCTGCTGCACCGCCGTTATCTGTTTGCCGGCGTGGAGCATTTCCTGCTGTACGATTTCTACAGCCCCGAAGGCTACGTCAACGAGGATGTGTTCGCCTATTCCAATCGCGCGGGCGACGAGCGATCACTCGTGATCTATCACAACAAATACGCCCACGCGCAGGGCTGGGTCAAGACCTCGGTCGCCTATTCGGCCAAGACTGGACAAGGCGCCCCTTCGACCGGCTCAGGGCAGGCTGAGCGAAGGCTGACGCAGAAAAACCTGGGCGAGGGCCTGGGGCTGCGCGCGGACGAAGACTATTTTTACATTTTCCGCGACCCCGTCTCCGGGTTGGAATACATTCGGAACGGCAACAGCTTGTGCGAACAGGGCTTGTATGTCGAGTTGGGCGCGTACAGGCGCCACGTCTTTTTGGACTGGCGCGAGGTGCAAGATAACGAGTGGCGGCAATACGCCCACCTCACGGCCTACCTGGATGGGCGCGGCGTGCCCAGCATTGACGAGGCTCTGAGGGAGATATTCTTGCAGCCCATCCATGACTCGTTCAAGGAACTGGTCAACGCCGGTCTGTTCCGTCGCCTCATCGCCGCCCGCGTAGGGCAAGCTGGCAGCTTGCCCTACGAATTATTGGATGAGGTGGAGCATAAGACGGTCAACCTGCTCCACGAGGTCAAACGATTGACCGGCGGCACGGGCGACGAAGCGGCCATCGCCCAAGAGGTCCGGCAGGAATTGGAGGCAATCCTGCAATTGCCGGTTTTGGAAGCTCGCTTCCCGCTGCCCAAATCGCGCAAGTACAAATCGGCAGTGAAACTGCTGAACACGCATCTCGACGATGATGCTTTGACGTGGGGCAGCCTGTTCGGCTGGTGCTTTGTACATTCGCTGGGCAAGCTCCTCGGCAAAGCCGACTATGAACAGCAGAGCCGCAGTTGGATGGATGAATGGCTGCTGGGCAAGCTCATCGCGGGCGTGCTGCAAGACCTGGGGCTGGATGAAGCGTCCGCCTGGCAGGGCGTGGCGATCATCAAGCTCCTCACCTCACACGCACGCTGGTTCGAGATCGAACTGCCCAAGCCCAAGCGCGCCTATCCCGTCGTGCAAACCCTGTTGGGCGACGATGAAATCCAGCGGCTCTTGCAAGTGAACCGCTATCAAGGCGTGTTGTGGTTCAACAAAGAAGCCTTTGAGCGAATGTTGTGGTGGATGTTGTCCCTGGCGGTGGTTGAGGAGACCTACGCCGCGCTCCGGCTGGGGCCGGAGCGTCCGGCCGTCGAGGTGGCGCAAGCCATCGTCGCGCATTACGACATCGTCAAGAAATTGCAGCAGGCCGAAAAGAAATCCGGCTATCAAGTCGAAAAACTGGTGGAAGCGGCGAAGATAGAATCTCGCAAGTCGCCAAGACGCCAAACATTCTAGAAAATTCTTTACGTGACGCGAAGCGTCCCCTCAAGGCAGTAGACCCTGGAATCTTTAACCGGACATCGCCGCCGGGACGTACATCTCTAGCGTGTACTCTTTGACCATGCGCGATGTGCTGAACATGGGCGCCAGTGTTCGGATGGATTCCTTGACCCGGCGCAGCCACCCGCGCGGAATATAGTTTTCGTCGCGGTCGTAATAGAGCGGAACGATTTCGTTCTCCAGGACTTCGTACAATGCTTCGCTGTCGGAGGCGTCCTGCTCTTCCGTGTTCTGGAACTCTTCTTCGTCGCCGATGGCCCAGCCGTTCTTGCCGTTGTACCCTTCGCGCCACCATCCGTCGAGGATGCTGCAATTGAGCACGCCGTTGACCGCCGCTTTTTGCCCGCTGGTGCCGCAGGCCTCGAGCGGGCGGCGCGGCGTGTTGAGCCACACGTCCACACCCTGCAGCATGTGACGCGCCACGTTGATGTCATAGTCTTCGATGAACACGATACGCCCGCCGAACTCGGCCCGCTTGAGCACGCGGTACAAATCCTGGATGAGGCGCTTGGCCGGCTCGTCGGCGGGGTGAGCCTTGCCGGCGAATAGAAATTGCACGGGGCGATCCGGCGCATTGACCATGGCCTTGAGCCGTTCCACGTCACGCAACAGCAGAGTCGCCCGCTTATAAGTGGCAAACCGGCGCGCAAAACCGATCGTCAGCGCGTGCGGGTCGAGCAACACACCCTCCGCCACAACCTGCACCGGGTGATAGCCGCCGCGCATCCAACGCTGCCGGGCGCGCTCGCGGATAAAAGAGGCCAACTGGCGCTTGAGGTGTTTGCGGACGGCCCACAACGCCTCGTCGGGAATGTCCACCACCTTGTCCCACGTGGCCGGGTCGTCAATGCAATCCACCCAAGCGGGGCCGAGGAATTCATCGTATAGGCGCTTGAGCCGGTTGCTCAACCACGTGAGCGTATGAATGCCGTTCGTCACCGCGTGGATCGGGATGTCTTCTTCGGCCTCATCCGGCCACAGAAAGCGCCACATCTTGCGCGACACATCCCGGTGCAGCTCGCTCACCGCGTTGCTCTGGCCCGACACGCGGAACGCCAGCACGCCCATACTAAACGCCTGCCCCCAGGGTTGATCCTGGCGGGCCAGGCCCAGGAACTTGTCTCGCTCCAGGCCCAGCTTGCCCCAATAATCCCAAAAGTATTTCTCGATGAGCCAAACTGGAAAGACGTCATTTCCGGCAGGGACCGGCGTATGTGTGGTGAACAGCGCGCTGGCCTGCACCTGGCGCAGGGCCACGTCGAACGATTGGCCGGCCTCGACAAACTCTCGCACACGCTCCAGCCCCATGAACGACGAGTGCCCCTCGTTCATGTGCCACACGGCCGGTTGCAGACCCAGCGCGCGCAGCGCGCGCACCCCGCCGATGCCCAACACGATTTCTTGCGAGATGCGCTTGTCCGGGTCGCTGTCGTACACGCGAGCCGTCAGCTCGCGGTCGCCCGACACGTTCTGTGGAATGTCGGTGTCCATCAGATAAATCGGCACGCGGCCCACCTGCACCTTCCAGATGCGCGCAAAAACGGTCCGCTCCGGCAACGCCACCTGAATCAGCACTTCCTTGTTGCCGTCTTTCACCAGCAACACGGGGACTTCAGCCAGGTCGAGTTTGTCGTACGAAGACTCTTGCCAGCCATCCTCGGTGATGCGCTGGCGAAAGTAACCTTGCGGGTAGAGAAAGCCCACGCCCACAAACGGCAACCCCAGGTCACTGGCCGTCTTGCAGTGATCGCCGGAGAGCACGCCCAGACCGCCGGCGTAAATGGGCAAGGACTCGTGCAGGCCGAACTCGGTCGAAAAGTATGCGATGGTCTTGCCGGTCAAGTCGGGAAAAGTCCGAGAGAACCACGTCTCCGATGAGGACAGGTAGTAGTCAAAATCGGCCATCACGCGGTCGTACAGAGCCGTGAAGCGATGATCGCGGATGGCGGCGTTCAGCGCCTTGCGCTCGATATGGTTGAGCAAGCGCACCGGGTTGTGGTACGACTGCTCCCACTCCACGCTATCAATATGCTCAAAGAGGCGCTGGGCATCCGCGTGCCACGTCCACCAAAGATTGTAAGCCAGCTCGGACAGCCGGTTGATCCGCTTGGGCAATGTGATTTTAGTTGAAACAGAACGCGCAGAATACACCGATGCTGCCTCCAGTCCAATTCTATAAAACGACCGCCTCTTGGGCGGTCAACACAAGACTATATCATGCCTGAATTGATTCGGCAAATGGAACAACCAATAGTCTCCTCCATCTATGAGTTCGCCCGAGGCATCCAACATGAGTCGGGGGTTGAAGCCCCTATGGGATTATGAACATGCATCCATGATATGCACTCAGAGAGTATTTGTCAATGTCAACAACCACGTATTCTTGCTTGGCACATATCCGTAAATAGGTGAAATGACATCGCAATCAGGCCGAATATGTATGCAAAACGGATGGCGTTTCCACTAATTTCCTATATGAGCGCCTTGCTTACTTGCCAAATTAGGGTCTAGCGGATACTTCATCTATGGGTTCTGAATCGCGAATATTTCCTGGCGTTTCGAGAGATGCTCATGACAAGTATCTACCAATATCGACTGGATTTGCTGCATTTTCAGGCCGAACCCATAGATAGAGTAGATCCCGACTGCCTGGTGATTACAAGTCGGTGGAGTCTTCAACTTGTTGAGGCAGAGGCCCCTTCGGCAAGTTCGGGAGTCCGATGAGATGTGGGTAATCACCCGTCAACCGCCTGTTGACGATTGAGAGTAGCTGTGCTAGTATTGTCGTCGCTGCCCCGTTCCAAGCGAAAGCGAGTCGTTCTCATTCCATCAAAGTTACAAATGCTTGTCCCTCAAGGGAGCCGGGCTTTCTCATGCAGGGATAATATTCGGGGCAAACTCAGTGAGGTCGCAATGGACCAATTAAAAGTCCTGTTCCTCGCCGCCGAGGCCGTGCCTTACGCCAAGGTCGGCGGGTTGGCCGATGTGGCGGGCGCTCTGCCCAAGGCGTTGCGTGCGTTGGGGCATGATGTTCGCGTCGCGCTGCCGCGCTACAAGTCGGTGGATGGCGCGCGGTTCAAGCTGCAAGTCGCTCTGCCCCCCTTTCCGGTCCCGGTAGGCGCAGATTTCAAATTGACTGAGGTGATGCAAGGTATGACCGACGACGTCCCCGCTTACCTGGTCTGGGACGAAAACTATTTTGGGCGCGACAAAGTCTACGGCTACGACGACGACCCGCAGCGGTTTGTCTTTTTCGGGCGAGCGATCCTCACCTTTATCCGGCAACTGAGCTGGCGGCCGGACGTGATCCATGCCAACGATTGGCATACGGCGTTCGTCCCCACCTGGCTCGCGACGGTGGGCAAGGCCGACCCGTTCTATGCCCCGGTCGCCACAGCCTATACCATCCACAACGTGGCCTATCAAGGCGCCACGGGCAATACCATCCTGCGCTTTGCCGGGCTGGATGGGCACGTGCGTCACCTGGAAGTCGAATCGCCGGGCGCGGTCAACTGGATGGCGCGCGGCATCGCCCACTCGGACGTGATCAATACCGTCAGCAAACGCTACGCCCAAGAAATCCTCACGCCCGAATTCGGCGCGGGGATGGAGAGCCTGCTCAAGGCTCGCCAGGCCGAGCGCCGACTGTGCGGCATCGTCAACGGCGTGGACTATGAACAGTGGAACCCGGCCACCGACCCGCACCTGGCCCAGCATTTCGACGTCGCCTCGCTCGACGCGCGCGCGCTCAACAAGGCCGCGCTTCAGCGTGCGGTCGGGCTGCCGATCCGCGAGGATGTGCCGCTGCTGGGGTTCGTCTCGCGCCTGGTGGATCAAAAAGGCGCGGACATTCTATTGGCCGTGATTGACCGGCTGTTTGCCCATGACGTGCAGTTCGTGCTGCTGGGCGCCGGTGACAAGCGCTATGAAGACTTGTTCGCGGCGCTGCCCAAGCGATTCCCGACCAAGGCCGCTGTGATCTTGAAATTCGACGTGGCCCTGGCGCAGAAAATCTATGGCGGGTCCGACATGTTCCTGATGCCCAGCCACTTTGAACCGTGCGGCCTGGGCCAAATCATCGCGATGCGTTACGGCAGCGTCCCCGTCGTCCGGGCCATCGGGGGACTGGCCGACACCGTCACCGACGTGGCGACGGCCAACGCAACGCGCCGCGACTTTGCGCGCCAGGCGAAAGGCAACGGCTTTACGTTCAGCGATTATACCGGCGATGCGTTCTGGGAGGCGCTGGAACGCGCGCTGGAAACGTTTCGCGATAAAAAGACCTGGCGCAGTCTGCAAAAGCGCGGCATGAAAGCCGACTGGTCCTGGGAAGCGTCGGCGAAAAAGTATGAAGACTTGTATCGCAAGGCCATCGAGTTCCACAAGAGCCTATCATCATAGACCTGCCAGGTCTCCCCGAGCCGGCAGGCCGACATCTCTTTGCGAGGACAAACCATGCGCGTACTGGCCATGATCCTGGCTGGCGGCGAAGGCCGGCGACTGAGCATCCTCTCGCAAAAACGGGTCAAACCGGCGGTGCCATTTGCCGGCAAGTATCGCATCATTGACTTTACGCTCTCCAACTGCGCCAACTCGGACATCTATACCGTCGGCATCCCGGCGCAGTACAGGCCGCGCTCATTGATTGACCACATCCGCACCGGCGCGCCGTGGGACATGGATCGCATGAGCGGCGGCGTGTGGCTACTGCAGCCCTACCTGGGCCGCAGCGACTCGGACTGGTACTCCGGCAATGCCGACGCCGTCCAACAAAACTTTGACTTTATCAATCACCATCGGCCTGAAATGGTGCTCATCCTCTCCGGTGACCAAATCTACAAGATGGACTATGAGCGGATGATTTCGTTCCACATCGAGAACCAGGCTGATCTCACCGTCGCCACGTTAAAAGTATCGTTGGAAGAAGCATCGCGCTTTGGTATTTTGGAAACGGACGAAAGCTATCGCGTCGTCAACTTTGAAGAAAAGCCTCCGGAGCCCAAGAGCCAGTTGGCCTCGATGGGCATCTATATCTTCAATACGCCAATGCTCAGCGAGGTGCTCAAGGCCGACGCGGCCAACCCACAATCCAAGCACGATTTTGGCAAAGACATTATCCCCAAGATGATCCATCAAAACCGTGTCTTTGCCTACCCCTTCTCCGGCTACTGGGTGGATGTGGGAACGATCCAGGCTTATTGGGAAGCGCACATGGACCTGTTGGCCGACCACCCGTCGCTCGACCTGAACGACCGCAGTTGGATCATCCACACGCGCTCGGAAGAGCGCCCGCCGGTCAACATCCGCACCGGCGCGACGGTGCTCCACAGCCTCATCACCGACGGCTGCACCATCGAAGGCACTGTCGAATACAGCGTGCTCAGCCCCGGCGTCCGCGTGGAGCGCGGCGCAGTGGTGCGCTACTCGATCATCATGACCGACACGGTGATCCGCGCCGGCGCGATGGTGGACCGCTGCATCGTGGACAAATCGGTCGAGGTGGGCGAGGGCGCGCAGGTAGGCACTGGCGCGGACTATACGCCCAACCGCGTGGCCGATCTCTCGTCCGGGTTGACGCTGATAGGCAAAAGCACCATTCTGCCGCCCAATGTCAAGATCGGGCGAAACTGCATCATCGCCGGCGATGTGCGCCCGCAAGATTTCATCGCCGACACGGTGCCCAGTGGCACCGTCGTCGGCTTCGTTCCCGGAGATTCGAACTAGACCCTCATCCGTCTCCCAGGAGTTTCGATGAACAAGATTCACCTCTCGCTTGCCATCCATAATCACCAGCCCGTCGGCAACTTTGACTGGGTGTTTGAAAACGCCACCCAGTTGGCCTACGAGCCGATGCTCGCGGCGCTGGAGCGCCATCCCGGCGTGCGCCTGGCGCTGCACTACTCCGGCCCGCTGCGCGATTGGCTGTTCGAGCATCGGCCCGAATTGGTCGCCCGCATCCGCGCGCTGGTGGAGCGCGGCCAGGTCGAAATGCTCACCGGCGGCTATTACGAGCCGATCCTCATCGCCCTGCCGGACGTGGACAAAATCGGCCAGGTGAAAAAACTGACGGCCGCCGTCAAGCAAGATTTCGGCTACGACGCCACCGGCGCATGGCTGGCCGAGCGAGTGTGGGAACCCCACCTGCCCAAGCCGCTGTCCGAAGCCGGCGTGCAATACACCATTGTAGACGACACTCACTTTAAATACGTCGGCCTGTTGGACGACGACCTGTTCGGCTACTATGTCACCGAAGAGCAGGGTTATCCCCTCAAGGTTTTCGGTACCTCCAAGCAATTGCGATATACGGTCCCGTGGGCCACCGTGGCAAAAGTGATCGAATGGCTGCACAGCCAGGCCAGCCCCAGCGGCATGCGAGTGGCGGTGATGGGCGACGACGGCGAAAAGTTTGGCTTGTGGCCGGGCACGCACACTCACTGCTGGGAAAAGGGCTGGATGGAAGAATTCTTTGCCGCGCTAGAGGCCAATGCCGACTGGCTCACCCTGACGCCGCCCGGCGAGTACGCCGCGCAGTATCCCGCGCTGGGCCGCATCTATTTGCCGACAGCCGCCTATGACGAGATGACCGAATGGGCCTTGCCTCCGCAGCAGAGCGCCGAGATTGTGGCGCTCAAGCATCGGCTGCAGGAGGAGCAGCGTGAAGACATCTTGCGCTATTTCAAGGGTGGGCTGTGGCGCAACTTTATGCGCAAGTACCCCGAAGTCAACTCGATGCACAAAAAGATGCTCCTCGTCAGCGACAAGGTGCATCGGATCAAAAACCGCAAACAGCGCGCCGCCGCGCTCGACGCGCTGTGGGCCGGGCAGTGCAATTGCCCCTACTGGCACGGCGTGTTCGGCGGCGTGTATCTGTTTCACATCCGCGAAGCCACCTACGAGCGCCTCATTGCCGCCGAGACGGTGGCCGACGCCGCTGTATATGGCGACGGCGCGTGGGTAGCCTCGCTGACGGCGGACGTGGACAAGGACAGTCGCGACGAAGTGATCCTGTCCAGCGATGCGCAGAGCCTGTTATTCGCGCCGGGCGCGGGCGGGTCATTGGTGGAGTGGGATTGGCGCGCGACGGGCCTCAATCTGGTCAATACGCTCACGCGCCGGCCGGAAGGCTATCACGCCGAGTTGAAACAAGCCGCCGCGAAGGGAACCCTCGTCCTCACCGGGCAGGCCAGCGGCCTCACGTCCATTCACAGCCAGATAACGCGCGCCAAAGAGCAGGGCCTGCAAGATAAGCTCTTCTATGACTGGTACCGCCGCGCCAGCCTGCTCGATCACGTGCTCGCCCCCGAAACTACACTCGACGAGTTCTATCGCAGCCAATACGCCGAGCAGGGCGACTTTGTGGACCAGCCCTACACGCCGCATTTGACGCAGACCGGCGAGCGGCTCACGTTGAAACTCACCCGCGACGGCCACGTATGGCAGGGCTGTGACGGTTGCCCACTTCGCATCGAAAAAACCATCACGCTTTCTGCCGGGCAACTGGCGTTGGGGGTAGTGTACGAGTTGACCAACATCGGCGCCGAACCGATCGTCGCCCGCTTTGGCGTGGAGACCAACTGGGGCATCGCCGGGGGCGACGGGCCGCAAGCCTATTCCGTCTGGCCGGGCGGCGAGCTGGTGCGCTTCAGCACCTTGCATGCCGTCGAAAGCGCCGACGAAGTGGCCCTGGTCCACGAATGGTATGGACGAGCCATCCTGAACACCGACCGCGCCGCGAGTTGGTGGCAGTTCCCCATCGAAACGATCTCCAATTCGGAGGCCGGCTTTGAGCGTATCTACCAGGGAACATCCGTCACGTGCCACTGGCCGCTCAATCTTGAACCGGGCGCTGTGTGGCGCGTCGTACTACGTTTCAAGTTGCTCTAGCAGATTGGATGAGAATGGCTGACCATTATCTGTGCTTTCACGGCCACTTTTACCAGCCTCCGCGCGAGGACCCGTTCACCGGCCAAATTCCGCGCGAACCGGGCGCCGAGCCTTATCACGATTTCAACGAAAAAATCACCGCCGAATGTTACCGGCCCAACGCCATGCTGGGCAATTTCGAGCTGCTCAGCTTCAACGTCGGGCCAACGTTGGCGTCCTGGCTCGACAAGTACGCGCACGAAACCTACGACCGCATCGCGCAGGCCGACCGGAACTCGGGCAACGCCATGGCCCAAAGTGCGCACCATACGATTCTGCCGCTGGCGCGTCGGCGCGACAAAATCGCTCAGGTAGCCTGGGGCATCGCCAGCTTTGAGCACCGCTTCGGGCGCAAACCATCCGGGATGTGGATGCCGGAAACGGCAGTGGACTATGAGACGCTCGAAGCGTTGGCCGGAGCCGGGGTGACCTTTACGGTGCTTTCCGACGAGCAAGTGACGGGCGATACCGGCGGACGAGCCGGCCCCTATCGGGTCAAGCTCGGCGCGGGGCGAAGCATTACGGTTTTCGTGCGCGACCGCTTCTCGTCGAACCAACTCTCGTTCGACATGGACAAGTTCCCTAATACAAAGGCGTGGACCGAGCAAGCACTGGCTTCGCGCGGGCCGGGGCTGGTCCTCATCGCCGCCGACGGCGAAACCTTTGGTCATCATTGCCGCGCCGGCGAGCACTTTCTCCACAACGTTCTCTTGCGCGATGCGCCCGCGCTAGGCTTTCAGATCACGTCTCTGACCCACTATCTGGCTGACCACCCGCCGCAGACCGAAATCGAGATCCGCGAGATGACGTCCTGGAGTTGCATGCACGGCGTGGCGCGCTGGGTGACCGGCTGCGAGTGCACCCCGGGCGATGGCCGCTGGAAAGGCGCGCTGCGCCGCGCGCTCGATAACCTTTCCGGCGAGATAGACCTGGTGTACACCGCCGAAGCGCGCGCAGCCAGCGCCAATCCTTGGCCGCTGCGCGATGCCTACATCGCCGTCGTGCTCGGCCAGATGGACGGCCCGGCATTCTTGGCCGCGCAAGGTCTGGGCAGCCTGCCAACCCCAGTGGCGAATCGGCTCTTGGCACTCTTGCAGGCCGAGTTTTATCGCCAGCGGATGTATGCCAGTTGCGCCTTTTACTTTGAAGAGCTGACGCGCGCCGAGCCACGCTACGCCATTGCCAACGCCGCCCGCGCCGTGACACTGGTCAAGGAGGCCACCGGCGAAGACCTGTCGCGCGGCTTCCATCGAGACCTCTCCGTTGCGGTCAGCTCGCGCGTCAACGCCACCGCCGCAGACTTGTACGACGCGATCATGGCTGCGGCCCAGGCCAGCAGTTTGACCAAACAATAGGTTTCGGCACAGCCCACGAGTACGCGAAATACCCAAGCCCTGTCGAACTCAATTTGACATTTGAGATTTGAAACTTGAAATACCTGTGCGTTCATGGCCACTTTAGCCTGCCTCCGCGCCAAGACCCACTCACGGGCGAACTCTCACGTGAAGCCGATGCGGCTCCGTTCCGCAACCTCTACGAGCAAGTTACCGCCGACTGCTATCGTCCCAACGCCGTGCTGGGCAACTTTGACCTGATGAGTTTTGACGTGGCGCCGACGCTGCTCAATTGGTTGGAAGCCCGCGATGCCGCGACCTACAGTCGCGTCTTTTCCGCCGACCGGGGCAACGCCATCGCGACGACGTATCATCACGTCATCTTGCCACTCCTTTCACGGCGCGACAAGGTCACGCAAATTGCGTGGGGGCTACAAGCCTTCGAGTGCTGCTTTGGCCGCAAGGCCGACGGCCTGTGGCTGCCGGACATGGCGGTGGATGCCGAGACGCTCGACGCGCTGGCCGAATGTGGCGTGGGGTTCACGCTGCTTTCCTCCGAACAGGTTCAAGGCAGCCTCACGTTCGGAGCGGGGCCGTATCGAGTGCGCACGGCAAGCGGGCGCGAGATCGCCATCTTTGTGCGCGACCGCGCCCTGTCGAACAAAATCTCGTTCGAGCTAAACTGGCTGGGCGGCGCGGGCATGTTCGCCGCGCGGCACCTCGCGCCCCGCGCGGACGATGGGCTGCTCCTCATCGCCACCGACGGCGAAACTTATGGGCACCACCATCCCGGCGAGGAGATGTTTCTGCGCTACCTGCTTCACCAGGAAGCGCCCCACGCCGGGTATCAGGTATCGCCGTTGAGCGGGTTCCTGCGCGATCATCCACCACAAGGCGAATTGACCGTGGTCGGTCCATCGTCATGGAGTTGCAGCCACGGCGTGCAGCGGTGGCAGTGCGAATGTGAGTGCGCCTCGCCTGCCGCCTGGAAAGCGCCGCTGCGCGAGGCGCTCGTCCGCCTGGCCGATGTCGCCGATGCCATCTACGAGTGCGAGGCACGTGAGGCGGGACTCGATCCCTGGCTCGTGCGGCATGGTTACGCCGACGTGTTGCTGAATCGCGTCATCGGCCCGGCCTACCTCGCCGGCCGTGCGGAGCACGTCCTGACGCGCCAGGACGAGGATCGCGTGTCGACGCTGCTCAGCGCACAATTCTACCGGCAGGCCATGTTCACCAGCTATGCGTTTTTCGGGACCGAGTTCGGCACACGGGAGATGCGCAATGTCTTGGCGAACGCAGCGTGCGTCGTCGGCCTCGTCGCGCAAGCCACCGGCGAGGACTTGTCCGACACGCTGCGCCGTGACCTGGCGCTGGTGACGGACCCGCGCGGCGAGCACACGGCCATGGAGATTTATACCGAGATCGTCAAAGCACAGCGGACGTAAGATGGAAAACACACCCAACAGGAGGCCGGCATGACACAACCTTTGTTGATGATTCCTGGCCCCGTCGAAGTGGACGGCGAGGTATTGGCGGCGATGGCCCGTCCGCCGATGGGCCATACCGGCGCAGGCTTTATCGAAACGTTCGGCAAATGCCTGGATGATTTGCGCGATGTCTTTGCCGCGCCCGATGGGCAGCCGTTCGTCGTGGCCGGCAGTGGGACGTTGGCGATAGAGTTGGCAGTGGCAAACATCGTCGAGCTGGGCGAGCGCGCCGTCGTCGTGGACACCGGCTACTTTTCCGCGCGCATGGCCGACATCCTGCGCCGCCACGGCGCGCAAGTGGAATCCGTCGGCGCGGAAGTGGGGCACGTGCCGGAACTCGCCGCCGTCGAAGCGGCACTGGCGCGGGGAGCCAAGCTCCTGACCGTGACACACGTGGACACTTCGACGGGCGTGTTGGCTCCGGTCAAGGAATTGGCCGCATTGGCACGTAAATACAACACACTGATCGTGGTGGATGGCGTGTGCGCCGTGGGCGGGCAAGAGTTTCGCCAAGCCGAGTGGGACGTGGACGTGTGCCTCACCGCATCGCAAAAGGCGCTGGCTGCGCCGCCGGGCCTGGCGCTGGTGATGGCCCGATCCCGCGCGTTGGAAGCGTTCCGCGCGCGCAAGTCGCCGGTCGCCAGTTACTATTCCGACTGGTCGCTTTGGTTGCCGGTGATGCAGGCATACCAGGCGCGCAAGCCTGCGTACTTTGGCACGCCGGCGGTGAACCTCGTCGTGGCGTTGAACGAGAGCGTCAAGCAGATCAAGGCGGAAGGCATGGAAGCGCGCTGGGCGCGTCACCGCAAGCTTTCGGCGGCGTTCAAGGCCGGGGCCGAAGCATTGGGGCTGCGCCAGGTTCCTGTGAGCGAAGACGTGCGCGCCGTGACGCTGACGACGATGTACTACCCCGATGGTGTAGATTCGACACTAATCGGTCGCATCGGCGCAGCGGGCGTCGTCGTGGCGGGTGGGCTGCACCCGGCGGTGGCAGCGCGCTCATTCCGCGTGGGACACATGGGCGTGGACGGCATCGGCCAAGTGCTGACTACACTCGCGGCCATCGAGCAAGGCCTGGGCATCAAGACGGGTGCGGGCGTAGCTGCCGCCCAAGCGCGTTGGTTACAACCGTAGGGCGGCATCCCTATGCCACCCCTGGTCTGTCTAGGTTCATTCATCGCGGCGGCGCTCGTCGGCGTGCTGGTGTTGGCGCGCTCCATGCCACTCACTGCGCCGGTTGAAGGACGCCAGCGATGGCTGGCTTACGCCACGGCGTTGTTGACCGCACTGTTCGCCGCCGGCATGGCCGGGCTGATCGCGTACCTGATACTTTCCAATCTGGTCAAGTGACCGCAGACCGCTGCATACGATGACATGATAAAGGAGCAAACCATGCACCCGAATCCTGTTTTGCGAAAACTCGGCTGGGCCGACGACGACCGTGCCGTCATCATCCACACCGACGACATCGGCATGTGCCAGGCCAGCCTCGCAGCCTTTGCCGATCTGGTCGAGTTCGGGCTGATCTCGTCCGGCGCGACCATGGTGCCATGTCCGTGGTTCCCCCAAGTCGCCGCGTACTGCCGCGCGCATCCTTCGGTTGACCTCGGCGTGCATCTGACGCTCACCTGTGAGTGGGACACCTATCGTTGGGGGCCTATCTCGACCCGCGACCCGGCTTCCGGGCTGATAGACGAAGAAGGCTATTTCTATCGCCAGTCGGAGCCGGTGCAGGAACATGGCGACCCCACTGCTGTCCAGATCGAATTGCTGGCGCAGGTGGAACGCGCGCTCAAGGCCGGGATTGACGTGACGCACGTGGACACGCACATGGGCACCGTCATGCATCAAAAATTCATCCCGGTTTATCTTCAGGTGGCGGCACACTACCGCTTGCCGCCTATGCTGCCGCGTTGGGATCAAGCTCACTTGCACGAGATGGGCATGGACGCTGAGACGGCCGCTTTTGCCGCCCGCATGCTGCAAGAACTCGAAGCGCAAGGCGTGCCGATGTTCGATCACATGGCGATGATGCCACTGGATGAACCCGCTCACCGCGTGGAAACAGCCAAGCGGTTGTTCGATGCGCTGCCACCCGGCTTGAGCTATTTCATCCTTCATCCCGCGATGGACACGCCCGAGCTGCGCGCCATCGCGCCAGACTGGCCGAACCGTGTGGCCGATTACGAGGCGTTCACCAGCCCCGAACTGCGCGATTACGTAAAAGGTTCCGGCATTCACGTGATCGGCTACCGCGCCTTACGTGACTTGATGCGAGCGGCAAAGATAAAGGATGAGGGATGAAGCCATGAGCAAGGTTGAACTTGCAGCCGCCACGTTCGGGGAAGGCTTTAATTGCTCTCAGGCGGTGCTTTCAGCCTTGGCCCCGGATCTGGGCCTGGATCGTGAAACGGCTTTGAGGGTTGCGGGCGCTTTTGGCGCGGGCATCGCGCGGATGGGTCAAACCTGCGGAGCCGTCAGCGGAGCGTTGATGGTGCTCGGGCTCAAGTACAGCCAGACCCAAGCGGAAGACAAGCCAGCGAAAGAAAGGCTGTACGCCATCGCCAGGGATTTCGTGGCGCGGTTCGGGGCGCGGAACGGTTCTATCCTCTGCCGCGAATTGCTGGGCCATAACATCGGCTCGCCCGAAGGGATGCAACTCATCAAGGAAAAGGGCCTCTTTACCTCGCTGTGCCCCAAGCTGGTCGGAGACGCAGTCGAAATCGTGGAACAACTCTTTTGATGCCAATGACAATACACAACCGCAAATCACTCTGGCTGATCACCGCCGGCGCCTTCTTTGCCTTCTTCCTCTTTGGCTTTACTGACAACCTGAAAGGGCCGACGCTGCCTGCGCCGCTGACAGACCTCCACTTTAGTTACGCGCAAGGAGGCACGCTACTTTTTGCGGCCTACGTCGGCTTTCTCATCGCCACGCTCTTCACCGGCGTTCTAGCTGACCTGGCCGGCAAGAAAGGCGCCAGGTCTATCAATTCAGCTTGATCCTGGTGGTCATCCTGCCGCTCTATTTCCTCTTTCTAAAATATCCCAGGAACGATGTCGCCGGGGCAGACCAGATGAACTGGCGCGGTGTGGGCAAGACGGCTTTTACGAGAGAGATGATTTGGTTCTATCTGCTGATCGCTCTTTACGTGGCGGCCGAGGTCGGCCTGGCTTCTTGGCTGGTGGAATTCTTGCAAAAGGCCAAGTCTCAGTCCGTCGTCCTCAGTTCCACTTTCCTGTCACTCTTTTTCGGCGGCGTCATGCTGGGGCGCTTTCTGGGAAGTTTCGTGGTCGAGCGTATCGGCTACCTGAAGAGCCTGCTGCTTGTTTCAGGGGCGGCGATCGTGTGCCTTGCCATCGGGACCTTTGGCCCTTCCTTCGCCGTCTTTTTTCTGCCACTGGCGGGCCTCTTTTACTCTATCATTTTCCCGACGGCAACGGCCGCCGTCTCGGACCTGCACAAGGAGAACGTGGGCACGGTCTTGGGGCTGTTCTTTGCCTTCGCCGGGGTGGGCGGGATGATCGGCCCCTGGCTGATGGGCCTGGTCAGCGACTGGCTCGGCATCACCGCGGGCTTTAGCCTGGTGCTGATCTATTGCAGCGTGATGTTGGGTTCTTTGCTCGTGCTGGGCAAGATTCAGGGCCTATCCCAAAATACGTAGGCGGGCACCCCCGCGTATTTTTTTCAGAAGTGGCGTTAAGGAATGGATCGCGGTGCGAAGCGTGCCACGTTACGCAATCACGCCCAGTTCCTTGCCCACCTTCGCAAAGATTTCCAACCCCTTATCCAAATCCTCGCGGCTGTGCGATGCGCTCACCATCACGCGGATGCGAGCCTTGCCCTTGGGCACGGTGGGGAAGCCAATCGCCATCGCAAACACACCATCGTCGAATAGCTTGCGCGAGAATTGTTGCGCCAGCGGCGCTTCGCCCAGCATCACCGGCGTGATGGGTGTAGTGCTCACACCCGTGTCAAAGCCAAGCCGCTTCATCTCGGCCTTAAAGTATTTCGTGTTCTCCCACAGCCGATCTACCAGTTCCGTGGATTTTTCGAGCAAGTCTACCGCAGCTAGACACGCGGCGGTGTCTGCAGGTGTGACGGCGCTAGAGAACAAGAATGGCCTCGCGCGCTGGCGAATCCAGTCTATGACGATTTTCTTGCCCGCGATGACGCCGCCCACGACGCCGAACGCTTTCGAGAGCGTGCCGATTTCCAGATCAAACTTGCCATGCAGAGAAAAGTGATCTACGATGCCGCGCCCCCCGCGTCCCAGTACGCCCTCACCGTGCGCGTCGTCCACCATCGTGATGACGCCATATCGCTCGCACACCTCGTACAGCTTGTCGAGCGGAGCCACGTCGCCGTCCATCGAAAACACGCCGTCGGTGATGAGCATCCCGCGCCGGTAATTGCCGATGTTCTCCTTGATGACGCGCTCGGCATCGGCGGCGTCACAGTGCTCGTAAATCATGATCTTGGCGGACGACAACCGGCAGCCGTCAATGATGCTGGCATGGTTTAGCCGGTCGGTAAAGATCACGTCCTCTTTGCCCACCATCGGCGAGATGGCGGCTTGGTTGGCGCAAAAGCCGGACTGGACATACAGCGCGTCCTCGACGCCTTTGAACGCGGCCATGCGCTGCTCGAACTGGCGGTGCAGTTCCAGCGTGCCTGCGATGCTGCGCACCGCCGCCGGGCCGACGCCCCACTCCTCCACCGCCTTTTGCGCGGCAGCCTTGAGGCGCGGGTCGTTCGCCAGGCCGAGGTAATTGTTGGTGCAAAAGTTCAGCACGCGTTTGCCATCCACCACCATCCACGGCCCGCACGCCGAGCCGATGGTGCGAATGGTGGTGGAGAGTCCCTGTGCTTGCAGGGCGTTCAGTTCGTCCGTGATCCAGGAAAGTTTGTCGGACATTTTATCTTCTCCTTCTACAAGTTTCACACTTGGTGCACTATGTCTCAAGATCGTGCTCGACGATCTGGCACAGCCGTTGTGCTACAGATAAAAGCACCTGGTCTTGCTCGCTCTCGGTCAGTCCATTGAGTGGCTTGTCGGGAGAGTTGGCTGCCTGGAGGCTCGACAGCGAGAATTCATCTGGCCCCGTCATAGGATCAGGGTACTTGAACTTGGTTTCGTGTAAAAGGCATGGACGCAGAATGATTGAAACAATAATGACGCCCTTGTCACGGGCATTCTTGAGCAGCAATGGCACCTCACTATTGCGGATATACTTGGAGGCAAGGAAAGCAAGGCTTACTAGCAAGACTGCTGCTTTTGCGTTTTTCAAGGTCATCTGGATTTTGTCATGCCACTCATCTCCTATTTCTATATCCCTATCGGACCAAGCGCATACTTGGCCTTGCAGAACGAGTGGCTGGAGATGCTCCAAGAAACGATCGAGCCAACGTTTATTTGAATCAGAGCTTTCGTTATCTTTGTGGGCATAACAGATGAAAACGCGGAAAGGACCTGATTTTGATAGCATTTTGGCATCACTTCTTTCACTCCAGACTGTTACTGTCTCTTGGTCATACAACGGTTCATTTGAGGAATCCACAGATTTCAAAAATTGGATAGTTATTTGTTCCTGAATCCGCATACCCACATTCTCTGGAAGTAAGTTCGCATCAAGAAGAGCTTTCACGTACTCAAGTTGTTTTTTTACCAACTCGAAGTGTTGCTTGCTCATCGCGCGGACTCCATCACTTCTAGAGGCAGCGCAACGAATTCCAATATCCGTTGCACAAGTTGCGCGCTGTTAGGATCAATGCCCACAGTAAATGCCGCTTCGTCGCGCTCGCCTGCCCAAATGCGCTGAACCGGCGCAGAGAGTCGCCAGCCTTTTTCTTCCAGCTTGGGAAGCATTGCCTCGATTTGCGCGCGCGGCCCGTCTTCCCCTTTGGCGACGGCGGCGATGCCGCGCAAGAGCGGGTCAAACTCGCGCAGCACCTTTGCCATGTCCGGCCCCGCCGTTCGTCCTTCGTCCTCCGTCCTTCGTCTTGCCTGTTCCTCAAGCGCCATCCCCCACACCGCCGCAATCGCCGCATCGCCATCTGGCGCGCGAGCGGGCAGGCGCGCAAACATCTCGCGGAACCGGACGCCTTCGATTTGCTCCACGAGCGCGACGACCTGTTCAAACGTGGGCGGGGCGGCGGGCAAGGTCGAGTCGGCGAGGTTTCTCAAGTGCCGCGCGAAATTGCCCGAGTCGGTTTGGAAGTTGATGGTCACTGCCGCCAACCGGTGCGCCAGAATCAGACCTGTCAGGTCTTGCAGACCTGACAGGCCTTTTGGCGCGCGTTCCAGGTAGCTGCCCAGGTTATTGTGGCTGATGGCACAGCCTTCGGGTTGGCCGGCTTGATATTTGTAGCGCAGAGCGATTTGCTCGAACTGCACCGCCGCCGTAGAGTGGCCTTCTTTATCTTCCAAATCCGCCAGTGCGCTATAGACTGCGCCCAGTTCACGAATCGCGTGGGCCTGCTCAAACGCCGCCCGACAATACTCGAGCAAGGCGCGAGCTTGTTTATAGCGGCGCAGGCGCAGGAGCGGGCCATAGTCGTTAAAGCGCCTGAGGGCCAGCTCCGCCTCGTCCGCCCCGCGCGCTTGCAGCAAGCGCAAAATCTCGGCGTTGAGGTCGAGCGCGGTCTGCCATTGCTCAAGACCCATCGCGGCGCTGTGGCCCGTGTCCAACAGCGTTTCGCGCACGTTCCAGGGGTTAGCGGTTTCCTTAACCTCCTCAACCTCCCGCAGGTTCAGGCGAACCGAAGGTTCGCCCGCCTGCGGGAGGTTTGCCCGAACGGCCTCCAGCACCTCGGCATAGCGCCCCATCGTGTTGAGGACTTGCAGGCGCCTCGTTTCATCCGAGAGTTGCGTCCACGGCCCAAGTTGAGCGCGGCGGGTGTATTCGGCCTTTTGACCGGAAAGCGTCAGCGCCTCTTGCAGGCGTTCGGTGGCCAAGAGCAGGTTGAGCAAATCACCTGTGTTCGCTGAGGCCGGGCGATAGTCCCCTCGCGCCACACATTGGTCAATGAGGTCGCGTAGTATTTGCTCGGCTTCGGCGTAGCGGCCGGCTTTCAGCAGTGCATTGGCCAGGACGCCCGCTGGTCGCAAGTCAGTGTCACCAGCGGCATTGACAATCTGGCGCAGGAGCGGCAGTGCCATCGCCAGCGTGGCGGGTGTGGTGTCGCGCTGGATTACGCTTTCCAACAGCGTCCCCGCTTCTTCCCATCGCCTGGCGCGCAGCAGGTAGGGCGCGGCGCGGCGTCCGCTATCCACGATCAGCGGGCCGCCGCCTTGCAGTTCGGTCTCGATGCCGCGTCGGTACATAGCAATGTGAAAGTTGCCCAATTCGATATCGGCGGCGGCGAGCGCGGCGGGGTCGGCCTGGGCCAGGCCCGCTTCGGCTACAGCGAGGTGAAGGCGGAAGGCCCTCTCCCCCTGCCCGTGCGAAGCCTCCTCTTTAGAGGGCTCTCCCGAATCTGGCTCTCTGGGAATTGCCGTGGCGAACTCATGTTCTGCGCCAGATATGTGCATTGAGCGAAAATCTTCCCGTATATATGGCGGCAAAGGGGCGCTGATGTGCTGTCTACCACGGGAAATCCCAATGAGCCCCGAATCTTCGGGAGAGGGGAGTTGGCGGGATTCAATCAAGCCGCAAGTCACAAGTTGGTCAAGAGATGAGTCCAGACCCAGGCCAGGTTCGAACAACGCTGCTGCCGCAACATTGCTCGCTGCACCGACGAGCGGAGCGAGGTGTTTGAGAAAGTGCGGCCAGACGGCAGCGACGATGCCGGAGTGGCGGTCGGGTTCTTCGAGGCGGCAGAGGAAATGGAACAACAGGCGCGCGGTGGGCGACAGGGTTGCCGTGAGGCCGGTCGTCCAGCCGCGCAACGTGATGACGAAATTCTCTTCGCCCTGTCGGGTTTCGCCGGTGTCAAAGAAAGCGCGCAAGAGGGCATCCCGGTCGGCAACCTCGCTCTCGCTCAACGCCACTTGCTGCTTCAGTGCGGCAGGGTCGGCGGCGCGTCTATCGGCCAAATCCAACAGCTTGGGATGGCCTTGAATCACGTTGAGCGCGCGCCGCAAGAGTTCGCGGCCCTGGGCGTCGCCAAACAGCTTGCACAGGTGAGGCAGCTCACGCGCCAACAGCACGCTCTCGCTCAAACTCAAGGCGTGGATCGGCTCGCGCAGCAAAGCGGGATGGTTTTGCAGCGCGGTAGGCAGGCGGCGGGAGGTGAGCACCACGCGCGATGTGCCCGTGTGACTCAGCAGCGTTTTTTCCATCAGCGCGCCCCATTTGGGGTCGCGCCATTGCCCGGTGGAAGTGAGCAGGCTTTCCAGGTTATCCAACACAATCAAGATGGCGTGGTCGGACAGCATCTGTCTGAGGCGAGGCAAGGTGCGCCGCTCGAACCGAGCCGGATCGTCCACGTCGGCCGTCAAGGCCAGGTCGCGCATGTCCAACTGCGCTTCCACGTCTTGCAAAAAATTACCGAGCGCCGTGGCAATGTCATGACCTTCGTCGGGGGCCTTGTGCCATACGTAGCCCGTAAAGCGCTCCTGTTCGTGACGGTACGCCAGCTCGAGCGCGCAAGTGGTCTTGCCTGCACCGGCCATGCCGTAAAACAACACGCCGCGGCATGAACTGCCGGGAGCGAGCGACTGGCTGGCGCGCAGCATGGGCGTCAGGCGGCCCACAAAGTGTTCGGGTTCGTCGGGGAAGTTGAACAGCCCGGTCGGGGGCGGTTCATACTGCACAGGCCGCTTGGGCGGCACAAGCGTCAGGTCGGCGGCGCGCGAGCCAAACAGGATCGGCGTCACCAGCGAAAGCGGCGGGGCAACGTCTCTTTTGTCCGGGGCGAGCGCCCTATCCAATGCCATTTTGAGCGCGCCGGGCAGAGGTTGGCCCTTTTCCAAAAGCAGTTCATAGAGCGGCAGCATCAGGTTGATCGAAAACTCGTCGCCTACCGGGTAGCGCATCGCCAACGTGGCGCAGTCCAACTCGCCCGCCAACTGTTGCGCCAGGCTGGGCAGGCTGGAACCTCCCGCAGGCTTGAAACCTGCGGGAGGTTTAACGTCGAGGCCCAGTTGGGCGCGAGCAGCTTGGAGTGTCCCCGCGCCGGAAAGGCAAGCGGAAAGCGTGAGCAGCTTGAGCCGCGCTTTGGTTGGGCGCAGCAGCGGCGCGAGTTTATCCGCCTGGATGAGGTCAGCCTGGCCGCGCTCGTCTTCCAACACCAGTTGGCCCTCCAGGCCGTGACCGGAAAAGTGGATCACGTCCCAGCCCTGGCCGTCGGCCAGCGCGTCCTCAAGCGTCTGGCGCGTGGCTCCGTATTGCAGGATGCGAGGAGGTTCAATCGCCACGCCATGCGTCTGGGCGATTTGTTCCAACAGGCGCTTGAGCAGGTAGCGTTCACGGCGCAGGTTGAGCGGCGAAGCTTCGTCGGGCAGGCTAAAGACGGCGAGGACACGCAAGCTCCCTTCCCCTGTTTTTGCGGGGGAAGGGCTGGGGATGGGGGTCGAGGAATGATACACAAACCTCACGCCGCGCTCGACCAATGGCCGGCCGTCGAGGTGAGCCAGCTCAAATGGGCGCAAGAGCAGCGTTTGCGCTTCGGGCGGCACACTCACCTTCACGACCGTGACCGGGTAGCCCATCCGCTCGCGCAGGGCATCCGCAAGGCTGCCGAAAACCTGGACTCCCATCCACTCGCCCAGCTCGCGCAGCAATTGCTCTTCCGGCTTGGTCGGAGTGTAATAGTCCAAATAACCCGGCAGGTCTTTAAACCCGCGATACTCCGGTACGTTCGCGTCGAGGGCGACCTCATGGTCGGCAATAAAGTTGCCCTTGTCGTCAGCGAGCACCCAGCGCCAGTGCGCCTCGTCTCGATAGTCGGTGATGGTCAGTTGCAGTGGTACAGTCATGTGCAGCCTCCTGTCCGACCCTCCCGCAGGTTTGGAACCTGCGGGAGGCTTGCTAATCCCAAACGTACTTTTCAATCAGATCGCGAGATATCTCCTCGCTTTGCCAGTCGGCTACAAAACTGTGATACGACTCGCTCATGGGAAATCGCGACCGTATAAACACCTTGTCCTTCAACGTCCCCGCGCGCTGTCCGATCCATTCCAAGTAATTGGAGTAGGGCCAGTCTTCAGGCTTGGAGACCAAGCTGGCCTTTACAGGATTCAGATGGATGTATCGGCACAGGTGCATCAGGTATTCTTCTCGATCCACCCACACGTGGCGGAACCGGCCCTCGAATAGTGTGCCGCTGCGTTGCTGTTGCTTGTTCACCGCCTGGACGTAGGCGTTGAACAGCACGTTGATGAACTTGGAGAGTGGCTGGTCACTCTCCTGCCGCAGCAGAAAGTGGTAGTGATTGGGCATCAGACAGTAAGCAATGAGGGCAACGCCATACGATTCGTGGTGCTTCTTGACCAGGCGAAGGCAGTACTCATAGTTGCCGGGATTAAAGAACAGCAGGCCGCGCCCTGCCCCGCGATTGTAGATGTGGTAATAATGACCAGCGGCAAACACGTCACCACGGTAAGGCATGGATACCTCGATGAACCCTCCCGCAGGTTTGGAACCTGCGGGAGGGTTTGTTAAGCGACCCAATCCATGATGACCTTGCCTGAATTGCCCGAACGCATGACTTCAAAGGCTTTTTCGAATTCGGTAAAGTGAAACTTGTGCGTGATGACGGGTGTAATATCCAGTCCGGTCTGAAGCATGGACTGCATCATGTACCAGGTCTCGTACATCTCGCGGCCATAGATGCCTTTGATCGTGAGCATGTTGAAAATCACCGTGTTCCAATCAATCGCCAACTCCGCAGAGGGTATCCCCAGCAACGCTATTTTGGCTCCATGGCACATGTTGGTGAGCATATCTTTGAATGCTTCTCCGCTACCCGACATCTCGAGACCGACATCAAAGCCCTCTTTCATCCCCAGTTCCTTTTGAACCTGGGCCAGGCTCTTTTCTTTGACGTTGAGCGCGACGGTGGCGCCCATTTTCTTCGCCAGTTTGAGACGATAAGAGTTCATATCGGTCGTAACGACATAGCGTGCTCCGGCGTGTTTGGCAATCGCGGTGGCCATAATCCCAATGGGACCGGCGCCCGTAATCAGCACGTCCTCCCCCAGGACTGGAAATGACAGAGTGGTGTGGGTCGCATTGCCGAAAGGATCGAAAATGCTCAACAGATCCATCGGGATTCTTGGGTCGGCATGCCAGACATTCGTGATCGGAATGCAGAGGTACTCGGCAAATACGCCGGGCCGGTTCACGCCGACCCCTTTGGTGTCTTTACAGAGATGGCGACGGCCAGCCAGACAGTTACGACACCTTCCGCAGACAATATGCCCTTCGCCAGACACAATATCCCCAATTTCAAGATCATGCACATTGCTGCCAATCGCCGCGACAATACCGACAAACTCATGGCCCACCACCATCGGTACCGGGATTGTTTTCTGTGCCCAGGCATCCCAATTCCAAATGTGGACATCTGTACCGCAGATGGCTGTTTTATGGATTCGGATCAAGACGTCATTGATTCCACACTCGGGAACCGGCACGTCCTCCAACCACAAACCGGGTTTCTGGTACTTTTTGACCAGGGCCTGCATTGTTTTCTCCATGATCTCAATGACCTCCCTTATGACCGGTTGAGAGCAAAACCTGCGAAGGGTAAAATGGGCCACCGGCAGCGAGCGCGGTCGCGCAAAGTGGTAGCAAATCATGTCGGTCAAGGGGGGAGTGTAGCACCGGCCCAAATTTTAGTCAATTGGCCGCGTTATGCTATAATCTTGCTCGAAGGTGAGGAACCCCCATGTCCGACTTGTTCGCCGGCACAACTTTCGAGCGCGCGATGCCCGCCATGGAGCGCCGCCGCTGGGGACGCTTTTACACCGCGCCATCCGGCGTAGACCTGGTGTTGCAGTTGTGCCTGCGCCACGCTTCCGACCGTGTGCTCGATCCCAGTTGCGGCGCAGGTGTATTCCTGGCGCGCGCGGCAGCCTTTAAGCAACGCCTCGATCCCACGCGCGACGTTAAGACGGTAGGTGATGAGCTGTGGGGCGTGGAGGTGGATCGTGATGCGGTGGCGGAAGCCGTGCAGACCTTGCAGGCGCAGGGGCTGGCGGCGCACATCGTCCACACCGATTTTTTCACTCTCGATCCGGCCGACTTGCCCACATTCGATTGCATCGTCGGCAACCCGCCCTACACGCGGCAAGAGTGGATGAGGGAACTCGCGCCGGGCGGCGACAAGTCCGCGCTTATCAGCCGGGCATTGGGCGGCGCTGCGCTGGGAAGCGCCGCGCTTCCTAGCGCCGCCCGGCTCACCCGGCGCGCCGGCCTCCACGCTTACTTTTTCGTCCACGCCGCGCGCTTTCTCTGCGAGGGCGGACGGTTGGGCTTCATCACGTCCAACTCGTGGCTCGACGTGGACTATGGCGCAGGCTTGCAAGCATTTTTCCTGAACAACTTTCGAATCGTCGCCGTCGTCGAGTCGCAGGTGGAACGCTGGTTCGCGGACGCGGACGTGAACACTTGCCTGGTCAGTCTGGAACGCTGCGCCGACCCGGACGCGCGCGACGATAACCCGGTGCGCTTTGTCCAGTTGCGCCGCCCTTTGGACCCGGATCGCCCGGATTACTCGGATGACATGGCTCATATTTTGGACGGGACAGGCGATGAGGGCATCCGTGTGAGGGCGGTCCGGCAGGGCGACCTGCGCCAACGCAAGCCGGTGTTTGGCGCAGCCGTTGCGGATTCTCGCGCGCACCGGTGGGGAGCGCTGCTCCGCGCGCCGCAAGTTTACCTGGATGCGCTCGACCGGAAGCGCGACCGGCTTGTTCCGCTCAAAGCGCTGGCGCGCATCCGGCGCGGTTATACCGCCGGCGCAAACGAGTTTTTCTATCTCGACCGCGCGACCGCCGCCAAGTGGGATATCGAAGCCGAATTCTTGAGGCCGATATTAAAGTCGCCGCGCGACTGCGCCGGCTTGAACGTTGATCCGGCGGCGCTCCCGCTCCTGGCATTTGTCGTCCATCGCGGCAAGCGCGCGCTGGCCGGGACGAACGCACTGCGCTACGTCGAGTGGGGCGAATCGCGCGGTTTTCACACGCGCCCCACGTGCGCCGTGCGCGACCGCTGGTACGACATCGGCGAGCGACCGCCCGCGCAATTGGCGTGGATCAAGGGCGTGTGGAACCGCCACTTTTGCCCGCTCTTGCCGTCAGAGCACATCGCGCTCGATCAGCAGGTCTACGGCGTGGAACTGCTCGAACCGGCGCTGCGCAAGGTCATCGCCGCGCTGCTGAACTCGACCTGGACGGCGCTGTGCACGGAGTTGGGCGGGCGCGTCAACTTTGGCGAGGGCATTTTGTGGATCGCCGCCTACGAGGCAGGCCAGTTGCCCCTCCCCGACCCGGCGCGCATCCCAGACGCGCAAGCGGCGGCGCTCGAAGCGGCATTTGATGCGTTGGCGGCCCGGCCTGTGCTGCCACTCGCCGAACAAGTGACGCTGCCCGGCCGTCACACTTTGGATGAAACGGTGTTTGATTTACTGCAATTGGATACCGCCGAGCGGCAGGCGATGCGCACCGCGGCGGTAGAGTTGGTGCAAACGCGATTGACGCGAGCGAGGAGTGTGGGGCGTGGAGAGTAGAGCGAAGGTACGTGCAATTCACAAGCTACTGCTGAAATGCTATGGTGAGCCAGAGCGATCGCCCATGGACGCGGTCAGCGAGCTGATCTGCACGATCCTTTCGCAAAACACCAACGACAACAACCGCGACCGGGCGTACACGGCGCTGCGCGAAAAATTCCCGACGTGGAACCAAGTGCGCGACGCGCCGACCCGGCAAGTCGTCGCCGCCATCCGGTCGGCGGGGCTGGCGAATCAAAAGGGGCCGCGCATCCAGCGCGTGTTGCGCCGCATCACACAAGAGTGCGAAAGCCGTGGTGTGCCAGAACTGAACATTGACTTTCTGGCCGACCTGCCCGTGGAGGAGGCCAAAGCGTGGCTCATGTCGCTCGACGGGGTCGGCCCCAAGACGGCGGCTATCGTCTTGTTGTTCTCGCTCAACCGCCCGGCGTTCCCGGTGGACACACACGTCCATCGCGTGACGACGCGGCTGGGGTTGATCCCGGAAGGCATGTCGGCGGAAAAAGCGCACGGCACTTTGGAAGCGCTCGTGCCGCCGGAATGGTATTATGCGTTCCACCTCAATGTGATTGCCCATGGGCGCGCCGTGTGCAAAGCGCAGCGACCGCGGTGCGACATCTGCCCACTCCAAAAGCACTGCGATTATTTCGTGAAACGTGATGCGTGAAACGTGATGCGCGCTTCGCGTGCAGCAATGCGCGATAGGCGATAGGCGACAAGCAATGAAAGCAAATACAAAAGCAACCAAATTCCCCCTCCTGATTTACCAGCGCTATCACCAGGTCCAACGGGGCCGCAGCGTGATGTGGCTTTTCGTGGGCATCGTGCTGGCCGTGGTAGCGGCGCTCTTTGGCTTCCTCGGCCCGAACCTCGTCAGCGGCGATGTGTGGCTATTGTTCTGGGCCGGCATGGTGATAGCGGTTTTCGGGCTGATCCGTTTCCTCTTCACCCTGGTCTTGAGCCGGATCCCTTACGTGCAATGCACGCCCCGGACCGTCAAGATCCAAACGCCGTTCATGCCCGTCGTGTTTTCCTACAAGCGCATCGAGAACACACGCCCCAACAACATCCACGACGTTTTTCCTCCCCAAAAACAAAAGGGCGAGCGCAAAAAGATGCTGGAAACGTTGTGGGGCGAGACGGCGATTGTCGTTGACCTGAAAGGCTACCCCGTGTCCAAATCGCTGCTGCGGACGATGCTGGGGCCATACCTGCTCACGCCCAAAGGCACCGGGTTCGTGTTCCTCGTCAAAGACTGGATGGCATTGAGCCGGCAACTGGCAGATTACCAGGAGCAGTGGCGCACGCGCACGAGCACAACGGCGGCGCAACGAAGCAGGCAATAGTTCGCACCCTTGCGAGGTTTACCGAGTCCGCTGCGCAATCAGCGAAAACCTTCGCAAGGGCGCTCAACTCCAAACCCCAAATATCAAAAAGGCCACTCATTTCGAGTGGCCCTTTCGCTGTGTGCTGAACCAGTGCGACTATTCGATGACGACCGCCGCGCCGGCGGCTTCCAGCTTGGCCTTGGCATCATTCGCCGCGTCCTTGCTGACGCCCTGCAGCACCGGCTGCGGAGCGGTGTCCACCAATTCCTTGGCTTCCTTGAGGCCCAGCGACGAAACGATCTGGCGCACGGCCTTGATGACTTCGATCTTCTTTTCGCCGGCGGCCTTGAGGACGACGTTAAATTCCGTCTTTTCCTCGACCGGGGCGGCGGCGGCGCCAGCGGCGGCCATGGGCATTGCGGCCATCGCCACGGGAGCGGCGGCGGTCACGCCCAGTTTTTCTTCCAGCATCTTGACCAGTTCAGCCGCCTCGAGCAGAGTCAGGCCGCTGATGTCTTCTGCGATCTTGTTCAGGTCTGCCATTTTATTCTTTCCTTTTCCTTATGGTTGTGTTATGCCGCGCCTTCAGCGGCCTTGAGTTGATCCATACGCGCCTGGAGGACGCGCGCGATTTGCGCCACCGCGCTGTTGAGCACACCGGCCACCTTGCCCGCCGGGGCCTGAATCGTGCCAAGCACTTGGCCCATGACGACCGGCCTGGGCGGCAGCTCGCTCAACGCTTTGACGCCCGCCGGGTCAATCACACGGTTGCCCAACACCGCGCCCTTGACCTTCATGATCTTGGATTCTTCGGCAAAGTCGAGCATCGCCTTGGCCACGGCCGGCGGGTTCTCGAAACAGAAACCCATCGCCGTCGGGCCTTCGAGCATTGCCTCGGGCACGGGCAGGCCCGCATCCTTTAGCGCGCGCGCGACGAGCGTGTTCTTGGTCACATGGAACTCGCCCTTTACATCGCGCACCTTCATCCGCAAGCGATACACATCCTTGGTCAAGACCCCACGATAGTCCGCCAGGATGACGGCCTCGCTGCGCTTGATCCAGTCCACGTACTGCTCGACCAATTCACCTTTGCGCTGTTTTGTAATTGCCAATTGACTTTCACCTCCTTTCGTCCTGTTCGCCTTCCCCCCAGGGGGCGCAAACAAAAAAGTCTTTGCCGCAGCAAGAGGCAAAGACTTTATCCACTGCCATAGGGATTACGGCCTATTGGCAGGAATTTGCGTCTGTCGCTTGCCTCGGCAGGCTTTACGTGGACACGCGCAATAAAGCTTGCGCCTCACCACCTGCTGTCTCGGGCTGCGGGATTCAAATCTCAAATTGAGATTTGATATTTTACACGGTCTCCATGCTCTGGGCCAGGTTGGCGTCCACTTTCACGCCGGGGCCCATCGTCGAAGTCACAACGAGTTTCTTGATGTAGACACCCTTGGCCGCTGCGGGCCGGGCCTTTTTGAGCGCGTCCATGAGCGCGGCAAAGTTCAGCGTCAGCTTGTCGGCGGCAAAGCTCACCTTGCCGATGGGCACGTGCACATTCGCGGTCTTGTCAATGCGGAACTCGGCGCGGCCAGCGCGCGCTTCTCGGATAAGGCGCGGAATGTCGCTGGACGGGGCCACGGTACCCGCCTTGGGGTTCGGCATCAACCCACGCGCGCCGAGCACGCGGCCCAGGCCGCCGACCTTCTTCATCACTTCCGGCACAGCCATCGCCACATCAAAATCCGTCCAACCGCCGCGAATCTTGTTGTACCCCTCGTCGTCGCTGATGATATAATCGGCGCCAGCTTCTTGCGCCGCGCGCGCAGCTTCGCCCTCGGCAAAGACGAGAATGCGGACGGTCTTGCCCAACCCGCCGGGCATCAGGCACACGCCGCGCACCTGCTGATCGGACTGGCGCGGGTCAATACCCAGACGAATATGAACTTCGACCGTCGCGTCGAACTTGGTGATACTGGTCTCTTTGACGAGCGCCAACGCTTCCGCCGGCGCATAAGCTTTGTTTGGATCTACCTTAGCGGCTACCGCCAGGTATTTTTTTCCATGTTTTGCCATCGTTTGCTCCTTGTGGTCTTGACGGGCCAGAGGCCCTCCCACCGACTAGTCAACGATCTCGATGCCCATCGAGCGCGCCGTGCCGGCGATTTGCAGTTCCGCGCCTTCAATGTTGATCGAGTTCAGGTCGCGCATCTTCATCTCGGCGATCTCGCGCAACTGCTTGCGGGTGATTTTGCCGACCTTGTTCTTGTGCGGCTCGGGCGAACCCTTTTCGACGCCGGCGGCCTTGCGCAGCAGCGCCGGCGTAGGCGGCGTCTTGAGGATGAACGTGAACGAACTGTCCTGATAAACGGTGATCTCGGCAGGAATCACTTGCCCAGCCATCGAGGACGTGCGCGCGTTATAGTCCTTGCAGAACGCCATCAAATTGATGCCGTGGCCAGCCAGCGCCGGGCCGATAGGCGGCGCGGGATTGGCTTTACCGGCTTGAATCTGCAACCGAACGACTGCTTTAACTTTCTTTGCCATCTCTCATTCTCCTGGTGGTTTTGGCGGGCCTTCGCCCTCCCACGTGACAAGTGGCATGGGGATGCCACTTTTACGTTACATTTTTTCGACTTGCAAGAAATCCAACTCAATGGGCGTCTCGCGGCCAAAGAACGATACAAGCACACGGACTTTGGCTTTGTCCATGTCAATCTCGTCCACCGTGCCCATAAAGTCGTTGAACGGCCCATCCACGATGCGGACCTTTTGGCCGGGCTTGAACGTGACCTTGACTTTGGGTGCTTCGGCTTCCATCCGCTTGAGAATGCCAACCACTTCTTCCGGGCGCAGCGGCGTGGGCTTGTTGCCCATCCCCACAAAGCCCGTCACACCGGGCGTGTTGCGGACGACGTACCACGAGTCGTCGTTCATCAACATTTGCACGAGAATGTAGCCGGGGAACACTCGACGCTCAACGGTGCGCCGCTTGCCCTCGCGCACCTCGATCTCTTCCTCGGTGGGGACAATGGCCTGAAAAATCAGGTTCTGCATCGCCATGGATTCGATGCGCTGTTCCAGGTTGTGCTTGACTCTATTTTCATAGCCCGAATAGCAATGGACGACATACCAGGCGCGCTCGTCTGAGGCTTCGCTCAGGTCGGGGCCGCCTTCTATCGCCCCCTCGCGTTCTCGTTCGCGCGGCGCTTTGGGAGGCTTGGCCTTCGGTGCTTGCTCTTCAGGCTCGTCTTCCTGGGACAAAAGCTCGTCGAGCGTTTCCAGTTCTTCTTCCATCATCTTTCACTCAACTCTACGAAGGGCAAGACTCTTTACTGTTCTCGCATCCCAAAAATGAGCGCCACGATGCCGGCCAGCAAGCCGATCCCGGCGACGACCAGGTTGACGGTATTGTTGCCAATCAGGCCGTTGAGCTCCCAAGCAAAGAAAAAGTCCATCAGGCCCAAAATAATAGCCATCCCCACCGTCACGGCCAGCACAATGAGCGTGAGGTTCTGCGCTTCCTGTCGAGTCGGCCAGCGCACTTTTTTCAGTTCGGCCCACGTCTCCCGAAGGTAGCGAGTGATCGGATTGTCCCGCAAAGTATTCGTCACGCTTCACGCTCCGTACATTCAATTTGAAGGGCGACGCTCGCGTCGCCCCACGTACCCCTTGCAGGCCAGCCGGGACTTGAACCCAGAACCCCCGCTTTTGGAGAGCGGTGCTCTGCCAAATTGAGCTACTGGCCTAAGCTCAGTTATCGGTCAATCGGCGAGCAGTCAATCCGTCAAACCGAGCAACCGATTGACCGAGTAACTGATGGACTACTTTTGTTCCTTGTGCGCCGTGTGCTTGCGGCAGCGCGGGCAATATTTATTGAATTCCAAACGCCCCTGGTCATTGCGGCGATTCTTTTGAGTCGTGTAGTTGCGTTCCTTACACTCTGAACAAGACAACGTCACAACGACCCGAACATCTTTCTTTGCCATGCTTTACCTTGCCTTCATCGGCGGCATCGCGCGGAGCGTGCCGCCCTACAAACTATCCCGAAATCTTGGTGATGACGCCCGAGCCCACGGTCAACCCGCCTTCGCGGATCGCAAAGTGCGACCCGGCTTCCAACGCCACCGGCACG
>Ga0315279_10001157_pt1 | contig 44994 bp, 43 predicted proteins | sample YL17G06_20_MG_FD_203694 | JGI IMG/M metagenome (GOLD analysis project Ga0315279, IMG submission 203694) | Sediment microbial communities from Yellowstone Lake, YNP, Wyoming, USA - YL17G06_20 | ecosystem: Environmental > Aquatic > Freshwater > Lake > Sediment | place: USA: Wyoming | collected...
AAAGCAAATTCGATTCTGAAAATTGTGCTTCTCTTTTTTCAGAAAAGGTGAATCTGCCTCCGTGCCTGAGTGCAATTGATGCTCTATCTGATTTGGAGAATACCACTCTAAAACAAAAGCTGATAGAATGTCTTCAAAAAGGGGTGGCATTTCATAATGCGGACCTGACTTTTGACGAAAGAAGAATAGTTGAGTATTTTTATCTCCAAGGTGAGATCAGGGTTATCTTCTCTACCACCACCTTGTCCATGGGAGTGAACCTTCCCGCTAAGACGGTTTTCATCGAGACCCAAAAATATCAGCTGGGCGAATATTCGGGCAAGACGGTGATGCTCCCCATATCTTCAAGCGAATATGAAAACATGTCGGGAAGGGCAGGGAGATTTGGCTTGGAGAAAGAGTTCGGCAGATCCATCCTGATTGCGGCGAACAAATTTCATTTCGATTCTTTGTGGGAAGGCTATATCGAGGGAGAGGAAGAGGAGATCGTTTTCCAGTTAGATAAAAAGGATGTGGAAGATATAATCTTGGATTTGACCACGTCAGGCGCAGTGAAAAACATATCTCAGTTAGAACAAATTATCAAAGCCACTCCCAGTGGAAAGTCTACTTCCGATCCCGTCTTTGACGGCACTTTAGATGAAAAAGTCAAAGAGTTAGTCCAGAATAAAATGCTTCTGACCACCGACAATGGGAAAATAGTTTCTGCCTCCAAGCTGGGGGCTTTGTGTGCTCTCAAGGGCATTTCTGTTCAAACCGGAATAGCTCTAAAGAAGAAATTAGCGGAATCTTCCCCGCCTTTGGCGGGATTTCCAATGGATTTCAACCCTTTCAGTTGGTTTTATGATATTTTAGATACAAAGGATGGAGCGGAAATTTATATAAATGTTTTTCCTTTTGAGGAAGAAAGCAGAATTTATGAAGAGACATTAGCGCAAAGATATAAAAACAATCAGATCGCCAATGAGAAAATCAAAGGGCTTTTGGAAAGGGAAATTGGATTTACTCATAAAGAGATTCAGTTGGTGAAACTTTCCCTGCTTTTGTCGGATTGGATAACATTTGAGAACACCTTGGATTTAGAGAATAAATATCTTTGTAGATCAGGTCAGATCGATCAAATCGGGAAAAAGGCGAGCTGGCTTTTGGATGCGGCTTGTGGAATCGCACGGGTTTTAAACTCAAATAAAAAATTAGTTAGTTTCTTAAAAAATCTCTCCCGGGAGGTGAATTTTGGGGTAGATCGGCGGGGTTTGAAGTTGGCGAAATTGAGGGTTCCCGGATTGGGCAGGGACTACATTTGGAACTTGGTAGCAAATGGTTTTTCCGATTTAAACAAAATAAAGGATACGAAAGTTAACGATTTGGAAAAATTCATACCGATCAGAGTAGCGGAAAGACTAAAAGAAAGAATTCAAGATTCAAAATTTAAAATTCAAGATTTTAAGTTTGCGGCAAAAAGACACGGGACTCAAAGTGGAAAAAGAGATGGATTGGATTTGGTGATTGACGGATCGGCGGTGAAGGATAAATTTTTGGTCTTGGTCAATGGAAAAAGAGTAAATCTCCCCGCCAAGAGTTTTAAGTATCTGGTCAAGCTGACCTGGGCGTTATCTCATAATCAGGAGGGATGGATACATAAAAACGATTTCGAGCCAGGGGAAAATCAAACCCGATATTTACATAGATTGAAAAACCAGATAAAACCATTTTTAGAGCCAGCTCAAGCTCTCTTTGAAAATAATCGTTTAGGTTCTTACCGGTTGTCTATCCCGAAACAAAAGATAAAGTTAAACCAGGATATGCTTTTGAAGAATCCGGATGCGGAGATAAAAAAGATGGTGCAGGAGCTGGTCACCGGATTAAACGGATGAAACGGATTGATGTAATGGAGTGTCAAGCTTCAGCTTGACCAGGTTCCGACAAGTTAAAATGTAGTGGTCGAGCTTGCTCGACTTTTTAGAGGAAAAAACAAAGATTAAGGAGATTAGATTCATAATCCCCCTTAATCCCCCTTTTTCATAAAGGGGGACAAAGGGAGATTTTTGCCTCTGGTTCCTGTCTTATACTTACGGACAGCCCGCGGGTGGGGGTGGGGAACCTGGTATAAATAGATAGTTGATCAGGAAAACGACGTCAGAAATATTAACTATCTTGTCACAGTTAACATCCCCAGCCCACAAAGGCGCAGGTGCAGGACTGCCCAACACGAAGAGATAATTTATCAGATAAACCAGGTCTGAAATATTCATCCTTCCGTCACCGTTGACATCGCCTCGCAAAACATAGATGGTCTCGCAGACCGGCAAGAAGTGCCTGGGGGTATATCCGGTAGAATTGTATTTCACGAAGACCAAATTCCAGCCTGGGGGCGCGGACATCGTATCGAGACATATTGCAGTAGAATCACAAGAAGAGTCCATGTAAACCAAGAAGGTCAAGGTAGCGAGAAGCACTTTGCTTCCCTCATACCATTTCTTCCGTGCTCCACCACCTGAAAGGTGTAGCCAGGCATGACCTGAGTCGCCATCGCAGGAAAGATGCTCTATATCCAGAATCCTGGTCGGCCAACTTTGGTTTAGCTTCAGCTTGCGGTTGAAGGTGGTGTCACCGGTATGAGCATCCACAAGGTGACGGAAGATGCTCCGGTGTAAGTTGCCCCATTCCGGGTCAAACTCGACGTTGTTCCAGTCATCCCAGTCGGGCAGAATCACCGAATCCACACATCCTTCTGGCGGATGCCAAAAAGTGAGTGGAATCGTGAAAGCGAGAATGGAGTCTTGCACCCATCTGTTACCTCCTGACCACCAGAAGGTATTTGAATCGTGGGTCACATAGATGGCAACCCGCACTGAATCGTAGCCTGCTGAAGCCTGATACTGGTGGTCACAATCGAAGATTTCTACGTATAAGGTATCGCATATGCCCAAGTCCCCCGGATCTTCAGGACATTGAGCCATGCTCTGGTTGGTGCAAAAAAACACCACCATAATCGTCACTCCTAAAAGTAACAAATTTCGTTTCATTTTATTGCTCCTTTTGTTGGGGCAGAGTTGAACCCCCACCCCAACGTCTTAAGGGATACGGATAGCTATTTCATCAAAAGCATCTTCTTGGTTTCGGTGTAATTCCCAGCCATCAATTGATAGAAATAGATGCCGCTGGAAAGTTGGTTGCCTTGGTCGTCTTTCCCATCCCAGATCACCTCATAGCTTCCCGCTCTTTTCGGCTCATCCACCAATGTCCTCACCTTCTGCCCCAGAATATTGTAGATCTTAAGAGTGGTGTGAGGAAGGGAGTTGTCCGCTGTCCACTGTCCGCCGTCCGCCGCTTTTCTCTGGATACTGCCTACTGCATACTGAATTCTGGTTGCGGGGTTAAAGGGGTTCGGATAATTCTGGTGCAATGCAAAGCTTGGTATTACTTGACCCTCCTCTTCTTCCTCGACTGCAGTGGAAGGTGAACAGGCGATAACTGAAATGCTCGAACCACTATTATTGACGCAGTAGACTTTATTGTTGGTGGAATTGTAGGCTAAACAACCGGGTCCATCTCCCACCACCACTGTGCCTGTCACCGAATTATTTGCTCCATCAATGACGGTGACATTGGCACTATAACTATTGGCGCAGTAGATTTTGTTATTGGTGGAATTGTAGGCTAAAGCAGAAGGACCATATCCCACCCCCACAGTGGTTATCACCAAGTTACTTGTTCCATCAATGATGGTGATGTTGTCACTATAATAATTGGCGCAGTAGATTTTGTTGTTGGTGGGATTATAGGCTAAAGCGTAAGGATAATCGCCCACCCCCACCGTGGTTATCACCGTATCGCCCGCTCCATCAATGATGGTGACGTTGTCACTATAACCATTGGCGCAGAAGATTTTGTTGTTGGTGGGATTGTAAGCTAAAACCCAGGGAAAATCTCCCACCTGCACGGTGGTAATCACCAAATTGCTTGCTCCATCAAAAATAGTGACACTGTCACTATTTCTATTGGCGCAATAGATTTTGTTATTGGTGGAGTTGTAGGCTAAATCCCAGGGATAATCTCCCACCCCTACGGTGGTTATCACCGTATCACCCGCTCCATCTATGATCGTGACATTGTCACTATTGTAGTTGGCGCAGTAGATTTTATTGTCGGTGGAATTGTAAGCTAAAGCCCGAGCACCAGTTCCCGCGCCGACTGTAGTTATTACCGAATTACTTATTGCATCAATGATGGTGATATTGTAATAATGGGCACAGTAGATTTTGTTGTTGATGGGATTGGAGGCTAAACCCTCAGGACCATTTGCCATCCCCACGGTGGTTATCACCGAGTTACCTGCTCCACCAATGATGGTGACATTTTTGGTCCAAAAATAGGCTGAGTAGATTTTGTTGTTGGTGGAATCGTAGGCTAAAGCATAAGCTTCATCCCCCACCCCGGATGTGGTTATCACCGAATTACTTGCTCCATCAATGATGGTGACATTGAAATTATGGAAATTGGCACAATAAATCTTATTGTCAGAGGAATTATATGCTAAAGCGTAGGGACCCCATCCTGCCGACTTTGTGGTTAACACCGAATCACCCGCACCATCAATGATGGTGACATTGTTACTATTACTATTGGCGCAGTAGATTTTATTGTTGGTGGGATTGTAGGCTAAACTGCGAGGTTGATCTCCTACCTTCACCGTGGTTATCACCGAATTACCTGCTCCATCAATTATGGTGACACTGTCACTCCCCATATTGGCGCAGTAGATTTTGTTGTTGGTGGGATTGTAGGCTAAACCCCGAGGTTGATCTCCTACCTTCACCGTGGTTATCACTGAATTACCTGCTCCATCAATGATGGTGACACTGTCACTCCCCATATTGGCACAGTAGATTTTGTTGTTGCTGGAGTTATAGGCTAAGGCAAAAGGAGTAATTCCCACCCCGACTGTGGTTATCACTGTATTACCTCCTCCATCAATGATAGTAACATTATTACTCGCATAATTAGCGCAGTAGATTTTGTCGTTGGTGTGATTGTAGGCTAAAGCACAAGGACTAGATCCCGCCCCCACTGTGGTTATCACCGAATTAAGTGCTCCATCAATGATGGTGACATTGTTACTCCACTCATTGGCGCAGTAGATTTTGTTGTTGCTGGGATTGTAGGCTAAAGCGCAAGGATAATCTCCCACCCCTACTGTGGTTATCACCGAATTACTTACTCCATCAATGATGGTGACACTGTCACTTGCAGAATTGGCGCAGTAGATTTTATCATTGGAAGAATTGAAGGTGAGCGCATAGGCACCCTTGCCGACGGTGATGCCAGCTAACCTTTGGTTGTTGGAGCCATCTATGGCCACCACCCTCTCCCCACCGCAGACATAGATTTTGTCGTCAACCGAATTGTAAGTCAAGGCACACGGTCCACCGACTCCTCCCAAGCTATCCGGAAGCCAGATAGTGGCGATGACCGAGTCGCTTTGACCAAAACAGAGGATCGGAAGAGAGGATAAAACAAAGAAAACGATAAAAAGAAGACTTAGAGCTTTACACATAGAAACCTCCCGCTGTTAGAGTTTTAGAATTATAGAGCTAATTCTATAATATCACCTGAACTCTTTTTTGTCAAGAAAAAAATGGGCAAGAGGAAGCGGTCAACGGATTCACCGTGAACGGATGAAACGGATGGAGTGGATGTATAATACGTCCGCAGTCGGCACTCCTTCGACTTCGCTCAGGACAAGTCCCCCGACCGCCGCTAAGAATAGGTCAACGGATTAAGCGCATGGAAGTAGCGGAAGACTTCAGCCGTGGAATTGAGTGCTTTTTGAAAGACAAAATACTTTTATCTGGTTCAACTAAAGCTGAACACTCCAGATTCTGCTCTCTAAGCAGGACCTTAATTTTCCAACGAGTAGGTCTGAATTACCGTATCGAGTTATAGTCGAACAACTTCTAAATAATGGCTTGACAAAACCGATACGGTATATTAATCTAATCAAAGAGAGCTTGTTTTTTTCCGTTGCCAAAATAGGCAAATCGTCTGATTTAAGGAAACTTCTATGTCGGTAAAAGAAGAAGATATTAAAAGAGTAGCGAAGGATGAGGAAGTGGAACCCGCATTTGTAAAAAATGGGGTGGAAAGAGGGACCATCGTCATCCTTAAGAATAAAATGCACCAAAAAGCCAGACCGGTGGGAGTAGGAAAAGGCTTAAGAACTAAGATAAATGTCAACTTGGGCACCTCTCCGGATATGTGCGATTTCGATCTGGAGCTAAAGAAACTGGAGCTTTCCCAAACGCTGGGCGCAGATACGGTTATGGATCTTTCCACCGGGGGAGAGATTCGCGAGTTGAGAGTGGAGATCTTAAATAGAGCGGAAATCCCTGTGGGAACAGTTCCCATCTACGAAGCGGTATGCAGGTTGGCTCAAAAGGGAAAATCATTAGAGGAGCTGACCAAAGATTCTCTCTTTTCTGTAATCGAGGATCATCTTAAAACCGGGGTCGATTTCTTGACCGTTCACTGCGGGCTCACCAGAAGGGCATTCCCCGCACTTGAGAAAAAGAAAAGACTCACCGGGATCGTCAGCCGGGGTGGGGCGTTTTTGTATAGATGGATGAAATTTCATAATAAGGAAAACCCTTTATATGAATATTATGATGAGCTTTTGGACTTAACCAAAGAATACAATGCCACCTTGAGTTTGGGAGATGGCTTAAGACCGGGTTCAATTGCCGATTCCACCGATCGCACCCAGATGGAGGAGCTTTTGGTTTTGGGAGAGTTGGTGGAAAGGGCAAGGGAAAAAGGGGTGCAAGCAATGGTGGAAGGTCCCGGACATATCCCCATCCATGAGATTGAAGCCAACGTATTGTTGGAAAAAAAACTTTGCAAAGGTGCACCTTTTTATGTCTTGGGTCCTCTGGTCATAGACTGTGCTCCGGGATATGACCATATCGTCTCTGCCATAGGTGGGGCTATTGCCGCTTCCAAAGGTGCGGATTTTCTTTGCTATGTGACCCCATCGGAGCATTTGGGCTTGCCTGATTTGGAGGACGTGAGGCAAGGAATCATCGCCTCCAAAATTGCCGCTCATGCCGCCGATATTGCCAAAGGGGTGGTGAAAGCTGAAGAATTGGATGATCAGATCTCCAAAGCCAGAAAGAGCTTTGATTGGGAGAAGATGATAACTCTGAGTCTGGATCCGGAAAGGGCAAGAGAAAAAAGAGGGATGATCGGACCTGACGCCAAAAAATGCACCATGTGTGGGGAACTTTGCGCCATGCGGGAAGATGTAATTTAAATATGACGAATGATTAATGACGGATAACGAATATTCATCATACAATAGTCAAGGAATGCGGGAACGCTACTGCTTAGAATCTTGTCGAGGATGCCGGGGACCCATCTGGGATAACCTCCTCGACGAGTAGTAAGGTCTCGCCAAAGACGGAATGCACCAAAAGAAGCTCTCGGAGGTTCAAACTTTCAAAACATGGATTCGATTTTTTTATCTATAAAGATATATGTTGTAATCCCGTATCATTAAAAACTGAGGAGCTGATGAGATATAATACTCTTTTCGTCTGCCGGGGCTTAAGAGTTACGATGATTTTGGTGCTGGTGTTTCTGTTTTCCTCTTTGCTGTTAGGCTCCTGTGCAAAAAAGCCGCCGGTGGTGGAGGAAAAACCAAAGCCTTTGACCCAGAAAGAGTCATTGGGGCAACCAGATACCTGTCGCATAATCACCTTTCAGGACGAAAAGAAAAACCAGGTGATGGCATCTGTATCGGTCTTCAACGATGAGGAGTTGGTGGCAATGACTTTACCTTTTCGTTATGGGAATAGAGATACTCCGATCAGATGCGATTCGGTCCAATTTGAAAAAACCCGAGTGGAATACTTCGAAATGAAAACCCAGCGTATCGATACCGTCAATCAAACGGTTTTAATCGGGTTGATTGTGGATTTTGCCGGGAAAAAGCCCCCCTTAAAAATAGGAGATGGGGAGGTGGCAAGAATATATTTCACCCTCAAAGAAGATGCGAAATTTCAAGATTTCTTTCTGGACACCACCCTGATCAAACCTTTCAATACTCTCAAATTTGTGACGCCCCAGGTCAAGGGTATCGTTCCGGTTTTTGACAATAAAAAAGCTATGATAAAAGGGGTATACCCATGAAGCCCCACTGAAGGTTAGAAAGTTTAAATTTTCATTTCTCACTTCTAACTTCCTGTTAAGGATTCGTCCTGAAGGAGATTCGTATAAATGTTTCGCAAATGAAAGCACCCCCACCTTTGGCGGGATTTTCGGTTTAAAGAGCTTCCTGGGGCTAAGTTTACCTCAATAAGACTGGGGAAATAACCTTTTTATAAGGGAATCAAATACATAAGATACTAATGAGTTATGATTTGTTGTCTGAAGTATGGATCCATAGGAATGGTGAAAAAAGAATCAAACTTCTCAAAGTTTTTATATTGACAAATTTGTTAATTTATTTAAATTACTAATAGAGGTTTTTTGTTGATCTTTTAACTGATTAGCCTTGCCTTTGGTCGGACGGAGGGATAGACCTCTGTTTTAGAAAGGGGAAATAAAAATCACTTTAGGAGGTTGAGATGAAATGTTTCAAATTGGGGCTGGTGATGGTTTTCTTGCTTGCGTCTGTCTTCGTTAGCCAAGCTTCTTCCGCGGACAGGGTGATGTTGGCAAGAATTCATCTGGCGGAAAAGTTGCAGATGAGAGAGATACAAAGCTTGCCTTTAGACATCGCCTATGTGAAGTATGGTCAATATATAGACATAGTCACTGATAAAGAGGAAGTGGATCATCTTCGGTCCCTGGGATATAATGTCGAAATCGTCCACGAAGACCTGGTGGCTTTTTACCAGAACAGACTGGTTCAGGGTAAACCTATGGGCGGTTATCACACTTATAGCGAAACCAATGCCGCCATGGATTCCATTCATAACGAACATCCAGGGATCACCACTGCTCGCATATATATTGATACCACCCTGCAGGGGAGGACCATCTGGGGGATGAAGATATCGGATAATCCGGAGGTGGACGAGGATGAGCCGGAGGTGTTCTATAATGGGGTGATCCATGCCCGAGAGCCGATCACCATCGAGCTTTTGTTATATTTCATGCGATATCTGACCAATAATTATGGGACCGATTCTCTATCCACCTATTTGGTGAACAATAGGGAAATTTGGGTTGTTCCCATCATGAATCCGGATGGATATGAGTATAATAGGATAAACAACCCCGGTGGCGGGGGGATGTGGCGAAAGAACCGACGGAACTGTGGAGGGGGAAATTGGGGAGTGGATCTGAACCGAAACTGGGGCTATATGTGGGGCTACGATGACGAGGGTTCCAGCCCCTATTGTTCGGACGAGACCTATCGGGGAAGTGCTGCTTTCTCCGAGCCGGAGACTCAAGGTATAAGGGACTTTATCAACTCCCGGCAGTTCCGCATGTGTATGGATTACCATTCCTACGGGATGTTGCAGCTTTATCCCTGGGGCTATGATCGTCTTTATACTCCCGATGAGAATCTGTTCGTAGCCGTTGCCGATACCATGTGCGCTTTGAACGGACATACGCCCGGAACACCCTGGGAGGTGCTATATACGACTAATGGAGCGAGCATAGATTGGGAATACGGGCAACAGGTAACAAAGCCTAAAATCATTGCTATCAGTCCGGAGGTGGGGAACGATGACGATGGATTCTGGCCCCCACAGAGCAGAATTTTGCCTTTGTGTCTACTTGAACTTCCGGTTAATCTTCTATGTGCGGATTTGGCTGATAATCCCTACCGAATCCTTCCCCCGGTCTCTCCTGTTTTGCTGGAGATGGACACGATTGAGTCTCCCAATTACCAGGTGAGATGGACTTTTTATGACACCTTAAATCCAGCCGTATCTTTTGAATTGGTGGAGATGACCGGATTTGAGCGGATAACCTATGATGTGGAAAGCGGATATTCAGACTGGGATCTGAGCGGATTCACCGTCTCCACAGCCAGAAGTCACTCACCCAGCCACAGCTTTTTTTCCGGGCAGGGGGATAGGTTGAATAATAAGGTTACTACAGTGAACAGCATCAAAGTTCAAACCCAAGATACCTTGAAAATCTGGTGCTGGTATTATATAGAGACTAACTGGGACTATGCTTATGTAGAGATCTCCACGGATGGGGGCAACACTTTCTTTTCGATTCCCGGAAATATCACCACCAACTATAATCCCTACGGAAACAACTTGGGCAATGGAATCACCGGCTCGTCCGGAGCATGGGTGCAAGGAAAATTCAGCCTCACAGCCTATGTGGGACAAGAGATATGTCTTCGTCTTCGTTACGTGACCGACGGCTACACCTATTATGAAGGATTTTATGCCGACGACATCTTCCCCTTCGAGAGGTATCAAAACCAAGTGGTCTTATCGAGTACGATCCCAGATACCTTTTATCAAATCACTGGACAGGATTCAGGAACCTATTATTACAAGGTGAGAGCTAAGGACGCGCAAAATCAGACCGGAGCGTGGAGCAAAGTGGAAGATGTGATAGTTTTAGAGGCATTCATCCGCGGAGATGCAGACGGAGATGGACAGATCATCGTAAGCGACGTAGTTTATCTCATCAATTATCTTTTTATAGCCGGACCTGCACCGGTTCCTCTTGAAGCCGGAGACGCCAACAGCGATGGACAAGTCAATGTCAATGATGTTATATATTTGATTAATTATCTATTTACAGGTGGCACTCCACCAGGAAAGTGAGAGGCAGTCAAAAAGGCAGATTTCTTAATAAAGTTTATTTTTTGCCCCCCAAGGAGTGGGTGTCTTTAGTTTTACCCTTATGCCCCCCAAAATATTCCCCTTTTTCAGATGCCCACTCCTTCTTTCAGTTCATAGCTCATAGTTCATGGTTCGTGGTAATACCTCCCACACCATAAAAAAAGTTGTTTTAGTTTTTATGTCTCGCGTTGGTTTAGCGTACCCTTACCGTGAACCGCACAAAAGGAGGTCAGAGGTGAGGGTTCATCCTGAAGGGCACCCCTGACCACCGGCTAAGAAAATTCTTGTATTTTCTCACAACAGGTTTTATCTTGGTCGATGTTTTGATAAATGAAGCTTTCATTATTTGAGGACCAACCGGAATGAAAAGGCACTTCATCTTTCTGTTTTTCATTTTAGGTCTCTTTATATTTGTTAACTGCCAAAGTTTTGGACAGACTAAGCCGGATTCCAGCTTGGTAAAGATTCCTCTGGCGGATACTTCTTTGAAACACAAATCCCCCACCGGAGCGCTTTCCAGATCGGTCGCCTTTCCGGGGTGGGGGCAATTTTACAATGACAAATATTTCAAAAGCACAGTAGTATTTGGAAGCGAAACCACCTTTATCACCCTGGCGGTTATCGAATGGGGTAGGAGAAACGAGCATAAAAGAAATTTTGAAAATCTCCCCCAAGATCACCCGGACAAAGCTTGGGAGTTCGAGCAATTTAGATTTTATGAAGATCGAAGAAATCTATTCTTATGGATCACTACGGGGATCGTTTTCTTAAGCATGTTCGATGCCTATGTGGATGCCCAGTTGTATAGTTTCGACAAGGAAAAGGTGCCGGATCTGTACATCAGCATGATCCCTGGAGATAAAGTAAATATCCTGTTTTCGGTCAAATTTTAGAGAATCAATCCCGCCGTTTATTTCTCGTTGATGAAGAACACCAACGGAAAACGGGTGAAGGGTGGTTGGTAGCCCCGCCTTCGGCGGGGGGCGGGGACCGAAAAAAATGGGGAAACTCCACCGTTGCCATTTATGGTGAGCGAAGTCGAACCATAAAATAACTTGACATTGGAGAGTATTAACTATAAATTCACTTGTTGATTCACATATTGAAGGGGTATTATGGGGAGATCATATAAGACGCAGGAACGCCGTCATATTGGCCATAAACTATTGAAGAGAGAGAAGTTAGATAAGATTTACGTTGGAGTATTATCTGGAAGCGAATCCAGAAAGTGGGTTTATGTGGAAACCGTATAATCAGTAGTTAGAGCACAGGAGGAAAAAGAGTACGATGAACAGCGAATCCAAAAAACCAAGAGAAAAATTGCTTGAGATCAAAAATCCTGCCCAAATAAGTACTGAAGATTTAATTGCTATTATTTTGGGACATGGTTCCAAAGAAAAAAATGTCTTTGATTTAAGCAAGGAACTTGTTGAATACATTCGTACAAATCTAAATAATTCGATTTCTATAGAAAAACTAAGCGAATTCCCTGGAATTGGAACCACAAAAGCATTACAAATTATTTCAGCATTAGAATTGGGAAGACGATTTAAATGGACACAAGAAAAAATCCGAGTCCATAAAATCGGGCAAGGAGAAATTATTCAAGGAGATTGCTTAGAAGTTATGAAGTCTATTCCCGACAATTCTATTGTCCTTGCTTTTACTTCTCCACCATATCATAACGCTATCAATTATGAAGAACATATTCAAAAACTTGAAGGGAAGATCAAGTATTGGACACGTAAAGAAGTCTCCTATGACTTTTATCGAACATTTTTGATTGATCGGTTTAAGGAATTACATCGCATTATTAAGCCAGGAGGACATAATGTTGTTAATATTTCTCCAGTGGGATGGAATGGTATTCGAGTACCATTGCCTTTTCATTTCACCGCCTGGATGGAGGAGATAGGTTGGCAGTTTAAAGAAGATATTATTTGGGAAAAAGAGATTGCAAAAGATAAAAGAAGTGGTGTGTTAATGCAACACCCATATCCAGGGTATTATTATCCAAGTTTAGTTGCTGAATATGTATTGGTTTTTCAAAAGCCGACAGGGAAAAAAGAAGAAAATAATATCTACCACTTTCGATCACCCAAGGAGAAACAAGCTAATAAACTGGATATGAGCGATTATCAGGGAGAAATAAGTAAAAATGTCTGGAAGATTCCTCCTGTTGCTCCTCAGCAAAATCTTCATCCTTGTCCTTTTCCAGAAGAATTAGCCAAAAGAATTATTAAGTTTTATTCTTATAAAGATGATACCGTCATTGATATATTCACCGGAAGTGGGCAAACGAATATCGTTGCTGAAAAATTAGGGCGAAAACATATTGGAATTGAGACTCAAGAAAAGTATGTGCAATATGCCATTGAACGTTTAAAACAAGTGCTTGAAAGGGATGGTAACATACAAATAACCGAGCCCATAGAGAATAAGTAGGAGATTATGAATATGCCAAAATTAGTTGGCAAAATAACAAACATGGAGTATCAAAGTTTTCTCAAGAGTCCATTGCCAACCATATCATTTGATTTTGATGTCAATGACTGGCAGTCAAAATGTTGTGTTAAAGATCATAATACGGTCTATGCCGTCAGTAAGTGGACGGGACCGAAAAGGACGAGAACATATCCGTTCGCTAATGTGTATGACACATTAGCCGCTTGTGGAGGGAAAACCATTACGATTATCCCTATTGTAAAAGATGAAGGAGCAGATTCTCAAAATATGGATTACCTTCAGTGGGACACTATCCAGTTAATGAGCTTGTTGAATGTGTATGTCATTCTTGTCTATTACATAGATGCTCAGAAGAATTGCCGAGATCCTCAAAAACCTCATAGAATAACGAAACAACAGTTAGATAGTGATTTTGTAAAAATTCAAATAAAGGAGTTATCCATCTATCATTCATCTGCTCTACACTGGAATTTAAATCAATTGAGTCCTGAAAACTTAGATAATCTTATGCAAAAAGTCATTCTCAGTTATCGAGCGATTTCAAAAAAGACGGGTGTCAAACTCCATAGGGAAACAGGATTAGAAACCTTCAGGCAACGTATTATCATAAGTCGAGAGAGTTTTTTAGCCTTTTCAAGACTCAAATCTGCTCAAGCTCAGAAAAGAGAAGTAGAGACGACCCAACCTAAAGAAGCTCTCAGTTTAGGGATAAAAACGGCTATCGAAATAGAGAACTACTTGGGAGGTAAGTATTTTTTGACAGTTGATGATGTAATTATTCATAACAATCAGTATCAACTTGTTGAAAGTAAACATTCTAAAAAAGCAATCTTGCCTGGAGAAAATTATATAAAAGATGGGCTTATCAAAATGCTTCTCTTTTCAAATATAGATGAACTCTATGAAGAAACAGATATTAACTTGAAAACACCAGTCGAGTTTATCCCGGTACTCAGGTTAACATCTGAAAAAATATATGGTGAAATTACAACAAATATGAAGGAAAGTGAGATTAACACATTCTTTCAGAAGAACGGTTTCAGGAAAAAGAAACAGGAATTGGTTAACACTTTATTCAAAGAAGCAAGAGCAAATAAGTTTGAGGTCATCATAGAATATGGTAAGAGTGAAGAGAAATGATTAAAAGTCCTTTACGTTATCCAGGTGGAAAATCCAGAGCAGTAGACTACATCTATAAGGTTATTCCTCAATATAAAGAGCTGAGAGAACCATTTTTTGGAGGAGGGTCGTTTTCGTTTTACTGTATCCAGAAAAGACCGTATGCCCAATATTATGCGAATGATATAAATTATGATTTGTATTGCTTCTGGAAGGAGTTAAAATCACATAAGGATGAGTTGATTGCAGCAATTCTCACAGTGAAAAGAGAGTACAATAATGGAAGAGCATTATTTCAAGAACTTGTTGCCAAACGAACACAAGCATTATCAGATTTTCAACGAGCAGTCGATTTTTTTGTACTCAACAGAATTACATTTTCTGGTGTTGTGGATAGTGGGGGATATTCAGAACAAGCATTTAAAAAACGCTTTACATTATCTTCAATTGAACGATTGAAAGACGCATACAAAGTTGTGAAACCCATAGAATTCAGTCCAAAAGACTATACAGACTTGCTATTTAGAGAGGGGGAAGACATATTTATTTTTTTAGATCCCCCATATTATTCAGCAACTCAATCAAGGCTATATGGGAAAAAAGGGTATCTTCATAGAGATTTCGATCACGAATTATTTTTTAAGAATATGAAGCAATGTAAGCATAAGTGGTTAATCACCTATGATAATAGCGATTATATCCGAGAGTCATTTCAAGACTTTTATCAGGTTGAATGGGAATTACAATACGGAATGAACAATTATAAACAGAAAATTGCACAAAAGGGGCAAGAGTTATTAATTGCAAATTATGATATAAAGAAGTTAATAGAAAGACAAAGAACGCTATATTCTGCATTATAAAATAAAGGATGAGTGCTAACAATGGCTTGGGAAAAAATTGCAAGCGGCAGGGTTAGACCTTGAAAGCTGAATAGTTGCCTTGATAGAAGTAAAGTTTTGTAGGTCAAGCATGGCGTAGCCTGCTTGACAAATCCTCTTATTTCCCACCTCCACGCCAGGAAAAAGCAAAATCACCCCAACTTTGATGGTGAAAGAGATAGGGTGCCGGTTAGTAGGAGAGGTTGTTGTTCCCTCTCCCCACCAGGGGTGTGTCAGAATTTCGGTTTTTGTAGCCGTCCCGCTTAGCGGGGCGAAATCCCGTGCCCGCCAGGCTCGTCCCGCAAAGTGCGGGACGCATCCCCTGACCTGGCGAGAGATCATAAACTTTGTTCACGGTGAGCATCGTCGAACCATTCATACCGAACATAACGAATATAAAAATTATGAAAACAATGTTCAGAAAGTTCAGAAACTTCAGTTTATGGTGAGCAACTTGTCCTGAGAGAAGTCGAAGGAGGTCGAACCATCTATGGTGAGTATATACGTTTCTCAGAAAAAAAATTGCAAACAGCAAACCCACGAAAGGCACGAAAGCCACGAAACACATATGGTCACTTTTCCTATTCCTTTGTGCTGTTTCAACTTAAGAAAAAGAATAAATAACTGAAGAATTTTTTCAAAAAACACAAGAAAGGCAAGAAACACAAGAAACGCAACCTGTCAATCCCAGCGTTGGTCGGCGGTTCCCTTCAGGGTGAATCCCTTCCCTCGGCACTAAGTCTCGCGACGAAGTGGAGGACGAGCCCCCGTCCCAACAAAGGAATGGTCAAGGGTGAGGGCACCCTTGACCAACAAGTGAAACCTGATCCCGCTAAAGCGGGATACTCCAAGTAAAAAGCCCGATTTCCCTCTCAATACTTTCCTCCCAACTCTTAACTCTAAACTCTAAGCTCTTAATAGATGTATCTGGCGATGTCCAATTTATATGGGCGTGGGTCGATGGTTTTGAGGATAGTTCGTTTATATCCCCCGGTCTTCTCGTCGATTCGGGTCAAATCCACCATTTCGACTTTATCCTTTTTCCCTTCCTTATCTGCGATGATAGCCACCTCCGGACGGGAAAGCTCATCTGGATTGGGCTTCATCACCACTCCCACCTCCCGGCTATCCAAAAGCACGACTGAGCCAACCGGATATATCCCTAACATGTTTATGAAGACTTTCAAAAGTACGGGATCGAAACTTTTCCCTGCCTCCTCTATCATCCTCTTCAAAGTCACATCCGGAGCCAGTGGGGTTTTGGCATAGACCCGGCCCGAGGTCATGGAGTCGTAAACGTCCGCAATGCTGATGATTCGGGTGTAAAGATTCAAATCTTTCTTAAAGGAGAGTTGTGGATATCCGGACAAGTCCATCTTTAGATGATGTTCGAATGCCACGACCATAGCCCCCAGAGAAAACTTATCCAAGGCCCGTTTGGATAAAAGGATTTTTACCCCCAGAATTGGATGCATTTGAATCTTTTCCCAGTCCTCCGCAGTTAATTCTTCTGGCTTGTTAAGTATCTCTAAAGGAATTTTCACCTTTCCCACATCATGAAACAAGGCGGCGTAACCTAATTCGCTCAGTTTATTTTTGGAAAGCCCCAGCCTGGTCCCTAAGCCCACCGATAAAATGCAGACGTTCACAGAATGGGCAAAAGTATACTCGTCAAAATTCTTTATCGCAGTCAAACTCATAAGGTTGGTCTCATCATGGATCAGCTGATCAATTAAGAATTGAATAGCTCTTTTGCTTTTTGGTGTGTTTATGCTCCTTCCGGTTTTGGCAGACTCAACCATCTCCTGAGCCACCGAGACGGTTTTAAAAAATCTCTTCTTGGCAACTTTCTTCTCATTTTCTGAGGAGTCTTCATCTCTAATATTCCACTCCCCGGCAAACTTTTCCACCGTAAGGTGTTGGATGTCCGAATCCACTATCTTTTCCTCCAAGCTCCCGAAAACATCCTCGCCCTCGGGGTGAGTACGTGCAAGCAGAAAAACAAAGTCGTCTAATTCATCCTTAGTCACTTGAGAGCTTATAGTCAAACTTTCAAATTGGAATTTTCTAAAAGTCTCTAAAAGAAACTTGCTGGAGACATATCCCTCAAAGCTGAACTGTAGTCGGATCTCATTTAAAAACAAATAACCTTCTTTAGAGTTCAAAATGATTCCCTCATCTTTTTCGAACAGGTTTTTGACCAGATCAAGTAAGTTTTCACTCTGCTTTATATAGGTTACATTAGTTCGATCGTATATCTGGGCGGTCTTTATGGAGACATACAGCTGATAGACCAAATTTCTCCCTTGCTCCAAAAGATAAAGTTGGGAGGCTTTGGATAAAGCCTCTTCCGCTAAACCTGTGGGCGACTTTGTAACGGTCACATCTGAGGAAACCAAATGACCTCCTTAAATCCTATAGTGCTCTATCCACAAAATAGGGCTTTTTGTATTTATCGTTTGTCTGAATTTGGATCCTGAGGATCGGTTTAGGGTTCGGTTAGGTATCGTAAGTCGTCTATCGGTTCCGTATATCGTATCTTAGAGAACGTGTATGCATTCATACGAATAAACAATTGGCGATAACTTTTTAAACGATACGTAACCGCAACCTTTTAAAACGAAACCCAATGTATCCCGTCGTTATTTGATTTACCAAGCAATATCATACGGTTTTTGCTGGCTCTTTTTCTGGAATGACTCCAGAATCCATCTTACGCAAGGCACTTTGGCAGGCTTGTCGGATCACCTTATTTCTCTTTCGGCTCAATTCTTTCAGGGTTTCGCCTGCCTTTTGGGTCTTTATAAAACCAAAAGCCCTTATGGCGAATATTCGGGTTTCATTGTGTTTATCTCTTTTCAACCAATTCCGCTTACAGACCAGTTTTTTTAAGAAAGGAATAACCTCATCTTCTCCGATTATAGCTAAAGATTCAAGCAACTGCTTTTTTTCCTCTGCAGGTTCGTCTATGAACGGGGCTGATTGGATGATTTTCATCAAACTGGGAAGCGCCCCCTTTTCTTTTCTTTGAGCCAATCCTCGACAAGCTAAGAGACGAATCCCTCTATCTTCGTCATCCAAGGCTGAAACCAAGAGAGCTTGAGCCTCTGTGCCTCCGATTTTGGTCAACGAAGTAATAACTTCCTTTCTCACCCTAAAATCGGGATGATTTATTATATTTTTCAAAAATTTCACTCCCTGTTCTTTTCCGATTCTGCCTAAGACCAAAGCTACATTTCGCACCACATACCAGAGGGAATCATGGACGCCTTGTCCCACGATCCCTATATGATCTTTCCCCACCTCCTCCAAGACCTGGCAGACTATCTTGCGAGCAGGAAGATGTTTGAGCTCCCGGAGCAGATGAAGAATAGGAGAAATGGAGTTCCAGTTCAAGGAAAGGAGATATTCTTTGGCTAAAGAAATATCTACGATTTCTTTTTCATTCAGCGCCAAACCGACACTTCGGATCCTTTCCTCTTCCCCGGCTTGATCTATTGCCTTTTTGATTCGATCCGCCTTCCTTTGACTTCGAAGATCGGCTTGGGTGGAAGAATCTCGAGTGGCCTGTTCAAACCTTCTCAGCCTTCGGATTATCTTTGAGGCAGAATCAAAATCCCCCACATTTATAAGCGAGCCCAAAGCATTTTCGATGCTTTGGACCAGCTCATCGAATTCTGAAAAGTCCTCTTCGGTGATCAAAATCTCGCCCAGAATGGTGAAAAAATCATCCAGCAAGCGTGAGTATTCATCCATTTCCAGAAGCTTATGAATCTTTTCTATTTCCTCAAAAGAGAATTCTTTTAATTTTTCCAAAAGCTTTTTAGTCTCTTCCTCATTTTGATGGGTTTTTTGTTCCGATAAGGGATTTTCCTCATGGGACAAAGCTATCTCCGAATGAAGCAAGTGGTTGAAATCCCAATCGTCCGGGATATCCTCGGCATTGGGGACATTCACATCCATAAGATCGTCCACCACCAGATACTTTATATGATTGAAATCTTTCTCCCAAAGGAGGGTAACCAAGTCCTGCTCTAAGTCTTTGGATTTAAAACCTATTTCGAGCGTCTCCAAAAAGTGGGTGAGCTCCTCTTGTTCCAGTCCTTTGATGAAGACCAACTCTCTGACCCCATCCTTGTGTAAAGCGTAGGTAATCCCCTGTTCTCTCTCTTCTTCTTCATAAACTATCCTCCCCTGGTAAAGAAACTGTGATTGTTTCACCTCCAATTTCAACTCTTCGTTTGAATCTAGAAAATCGGAGAAGTTTTGGTATAATTTTCTTTTGAATTCCTTAGGGATGAGATTATTCTTAGGATAGAGCAAAAGGGATCTTAAGGTCTTGTTCAAAAAATGGACCAAACTCTTGGCTGAATCAAATTCCTTTTGGTCGAACTCTTCGATCTTAGTTTGATACTCTGGTTCTAATATATGTGAAGCATCCATACGGACTTCCCCCTTAGTGGACGTAATCCTTTATGTTTATCGACACCTTGAAAGCAAACCTTACTTTTCAGTAAGGGAAGCAAGCAGGTGGAAACAAAAGAGAAAATTTGCAGGGATTTTGGAGTGTGAATCTTCAGGGACTGTTGAAAAAGTGTCTCATAAGCTCTGATTGATGACCCGGATGAGAGTGATTCGGGAATTCCAGGAGTTGTTGCTTAAATCCGTTTCTCGTTTTATCGGTTTGGGTTTCGGCCACGTATCGGTTTCGTCAATCGGTTGCATATCTCCCGCCAAAGGCGGGGTAAACAAAAACATCATACGATAAACGATACGTAACCGACTTGTAGTGAGCGGAGCGAATCTAAACCGAAACCTTTTTCAACAAAACCATCAAGAAAGTGATTTGGGAAACAGCTCCTCCAATTCCCGAATAAACTGAAAACGTCATAATTCGTGCGGGAATTGTCGTCAATGTCCCGCTCCGCGGGAGATTTTTCCGCTTTTGGCGGAATCCTGGTGACCCGCACACATCAAATATGATCGAGCATTTGGTCTGCGATCTGTTCTGCTCTTTCCAAATTCTTTTCTGGGACCCAGATGCTTACCTCCACCGCAGAGGTGGTGCCATAACTTCCATAGGTTATACCTACATCGTCCCCTTTAATGATGGAGGGTATCCCTTCATTTTCCAAAGCTTCCTTGAGCATCTCCGCATAAAGTCTGGAAGGCAGGGTTCTAAAGGGAACATATTTTACGTTCTCGAAAGTTTCCTCTTCTAACTTGTCCACCAGCTTAGCTCCACAATCCGGGCACTCCTCGATGTTATCTTTGTATTCATATTTGCAGTTAGGACAATAAGGCATAAAATCTCCTTTTCTTATTCTTACACCAAACGGAGTAGCGAGACTTGTCTCGCGTCAACCAAGAACGCAGAGCCAGCTCTGCTACTCCTGATAGTCTATCGCTTTGGCTACAAAACCTTCTGCGTCTTTTAATCTTTTTTCTGCAGTTTTTTTATCCATGTTAGCTAAAATCATCACCAAAGCGGTCTTGACTTTTCCACCGGCTCTTTCCAAATATTTTTCCGCTTCTTTATAATCCACTCCAGTTGTCATCATTATGATACGTTTCGATCTTTCCACTAATTTTTCGCTTTTGGCTTGTAAGTCCACCATCAGATTCTGGTAGACCTTTCCCAGTTTGATCATGGAGGCGGTGGTGAGCATATTCAAAATCATCTTCTGGGCTGATCCTGCTTTCATCCGGGTGGAGCCGGTGATCACCTCTGGGCCCAGGATCGGAGATATGGCCACATCCACTTTGGTCTTCAGTTGGGAGGCACGAATTTTGTGTCTTGAGATCGGGTTGCAGAAAATGAATATAGTCTTGGCACCAACTTTTTTTGCCTTTTCCAAAGCTCCCAAAACATAAGGGGTTCTTCGGGAGGCGGTCATTCCTACCACCACATCTTTTTTGCTTATCTTATTTTTCTCTAAATCTTTTCCGCCCGCCTCAAAATCGTCCTCCACCCCCTCCTTGGATCTGACCAAAGTTCTTCTTCCTCCGGCGATGATGCCTCTGATCATTCCCGGAGGGGTGCCGAAGGTGGGCGGACATTCCGCCGCATCCAACACTCCCAATCTCCCGCTGGTCCCCGCACCGATATAGAACAATCGTCCTTTATTTTTAAGAGCATCTACAATCAAATCCACTGCCTTGGCGATATGGGGAAGCTCTTTTTCTACCGCCAGCGCAACCTTTTTATCTTCCTTATTGATTAATTTTAAGATCTGGAGGGTGGATTTGGTATCAATATCGAAAGTGTCAGGATTCCGCTTTTCAGTGACTAAATCTTTGATTTGATTGAAAACTCTCTTGCTCAAAAAGGTTCCTTTTATTGCCCTACAACAGCTTTTACCGAATCCAATGGAGCAACAACCCCAGCTCCTGTGGTGCCGTTTGCACCTGGAATATTATCCTTGGGAAGATCATTAGGCAACTCAAATTTTATGGAAGGGGGATAAGCAACAAAACTCCCATTGTAGGCGACAAGATAAATGAGATAAGTCCCTGTAGCAAAATTGCCGAAGCGATCCCCAAATGCATCCGCGGGAATTGAGTAGTTGCCAATTTTATCCCACGGTATCAATGCAGTATGACCCAACGCTCCCTGGGTATTATCTCTTTTGATAACACTTATAAAATAGCCTGAGGCATTTGCTGAGGAGGTGAAAAGAACACGAGGTATATCTCCGCTGTGCACCTCTCTGTCTGCAATATCTGTAATATCTGTTATGTGAAAAAATCCAGGAACTGTGTCATTGAAATTTACCGCGAAATTATCTTTAGCACTCGACACCCTGACCACTATGGTATCCTCAAACCCAAAAAGATGAGACGCTTTTTCGGAATAGATTCCGCTTCCACCACCTTGACTTTTAATGGTGTCTTGGTCGACCATTACCAAGGCGCTATCGAAAGCGGTTGAATCTCGCAGAATGGTGAAATAGGCGATGTCCTTGTCTATGCTTAAATCTTTGACCACAACTCCGTTGATGGTAAATTTGTATTTAGGTTTGGTAGGGCGCGTAGTTGTTTTGCCACCGCAGGAGAAAAATAATACCAGAGGAAAAAGCAAAAGAAAAACTAAGTTTCTTTTCATAAAGAAATTTTTTCTCATTTTTTAGCCCTCCTTATTTACGTCCGCCGTCCGTATGAATGCTTCGCATTCGTCGACCGCCGTCCGCCGCTTTTTAAAAAGACAATGTTTTGATCCTTTCAACAGCTTCTTTGATCCTCTCTTTATCGACAATCAATGAAAACCTCAAATATCCTTCGCCGTAAGAACCTAACCCTACGCCTGGAACAGTGACTATTCCCGCTTTTTCAATCAGTAATTTTGTCATTCCTGTGGATCCAAATTCGGACTTTTTGGAATCATATTTTTTATAAGGAATCTTTGCCCAGACGAATATTCCTCCTTTTGGACTCTCCACCTCCCAGCCTAATTCTTTTAATCCATTCACCAAAACATCTCTTCTTTCTTGATAAGTTTGGCGAACTTTTTGGATGGCTTCATCCGGAAGCGAAAGTCCAACTATGGCCGCCTTTTGAAGAACATGAAACGCTCCGGAGTTGACCACCACCTCCACATTTTTTAATGCGTTTATAAGTTTTCTGTCTCCTACCACAAAGCCCAATCTCCATCCGGTCATGCCGTAGGTTTTGGAAAAGGAGAAAAATTCCAAAGTTCTCTCCTTTGCTCCTTTAATCTGCAATATGCTTCCTGATTTCTCACCATCGAAGGTTATCTCCGAATAAGCCATGTCATGGCATATCACGAGTTCGTTTTCTTTTGCAAAATCAACAACTTCTTTAAAAAACTTTTTATCTGCCACCGCTCCGGTGGGATTATTGGGATAGTTCAAAAACAAAAGTTTGACCTTTGACAAATTTTTTTCCTCTAATTTCTTAAAATCCGGTCGCCAAAAGTTTTCCCTTAAAAGGGGCATATCCAGAATCTTCCCACCAGCCAAGATAACACCACTCCTATAAGCTGGATAAGCGGGATTGGGAACCAAAACCCCATCCCCTTTGTCGATGAATGCAAGACTTACATGGCTTAAACCTTCTTTGGAGCCGATCAATATCAGAATCTCTGAGTCTGGATCAAGACTGATTCCGAATCTTCTTTCAAACCACGAAGCTATTGCATTCTTCAATTCCGGCAGTCCTTCATAAATGGGGTGTCTGTGGTTATCGGGATTATCCGCCTCCTTTTTTAAAGCTTCAATGATTTTTGGGTGAGGAGGTAAATCCGGATTGCCTCCTCCTAAGTCTATAACGTCCATTCCCGAAAGGATAGCTTCCTTTTTGGATTTCGCCACGTCAAAGAAAACATATTCCTCCAGCTTTTTCAATCGGGAAGACAAAGACCCGTCTGGAAGATTTTTATCATCTATCTTAAAGCTTTTCCTCATCACTTTTGCGTATGCATTCATATGAATAATCGGCAGAGCTTCTAAGTCAATTGAATAATAAATTCGAGAAATAGACTTGTCAACAGAAAAACGATTTATGGGTGAGAAACGCAAATGAAAAATTAACGATTTTTTTAGATTCGTTTAACGGTGACCAATCTCGTATCGGATGTCGAAGCTCGGCAGTCGAAGCCCAAAAAATTCCACAATACGCGGACGCCCAGAGGGGCTTCGTCTACACTTTTGTAAATAAAAAAGCATACTGATTTTTGAGTCAGCATGCTCTTTTTGGGCTCCAAAATCAAATGGTGATGCAAGGTTTTGAGAAAACTTTGACCCTTTACTTTTTCTCCTCCTTCATCCTTCTCACGCTATTGGACTGACACTTGGGACAGGCGCGTTCCACTAAAGGTCCTTTGGGGTCAAAGGGCATCTCGAACTCATGCCCGCATCTTAGACATTTGAAGGTTGCTTCTTCTGCCATTTTGTTTCTCCAATTATGTAATTATTCAATGTAACAAAAAACTTGATGCCAAAGGTTGAACCCTTGGTTACTTGTTCAATACCGCCAGTTCCTTAAGCACTCTTCTCCTCACGCATCCAAATAACCCGTGTTACTTTACGACCTGTTTGAGCTTCATAATGCGCAATCTTTTCAGGTGAATCAGACCACCTTTCAACTTCAAAATCACCAACATATTCCCACTCGTTTACTTTTCTTTTAAGGTAAACTGGGATCGCTCCACCCTGATTGGAGAGAACTTCTGCCCAATGCTCGATTTCCGGTCCGGAACCTGGTAAGATAATCCTCGGTGCTTCGGGATTAAAGCCATTGTCCGTCCTAAGACAAGCGCAAACTACACGACCATTAACGTTCGGTAAATACTCAATTGTACCCCCACCGTGCATATCAGCAATTTCTGCCCTCGTATACCGATATCCTCTCTGTGGCATCGTAACCTCCTTTAGCAAGCATTCTTATTGCGGATTTGAGAGGTTTTAAAATAACTAAAGGTTGCTCTCTAAACTTTGTTGGGTTTTAATCTCATCTTTTCCACAGAACCTACCTCCTTCACTAGAAACACTTGCAAACCAAGAGACGATATAGAATTTTTTATCTGACTCAAATATTCAACAAACCAGTCAGTTTTTGGTACCGCGAATATAATATCAGAATTTATATATTCCTCTTTAAGTCTTGCTGATGTGAAAATTCCTTTTGCCACTCGATCAAAAACTTGAGATTTGGTATATGGCTTTCCGTATCTTGCACTTTTCTCAAATGTGCTTGTTCCACCTTTCGCTTCAACAAGTACTTGACCCTTTTTGGGATGTTCTGCTTTGATATCGATTCCTCGTTGCTTCGTAGTTAGCTTTTGCTTCACCGAATAACCTTGATTCTTAAGGTAAGCAGCGATTGCTTCAACTACTTCATTTTCATCCATGTTTTTTTACCCTCAATAGTAGATTTTATTGTTGAGGAATTAGAATATTTATCTGAATAGGTACTGACTATTGCAACTTAGTTAAGGCTTCATGGCTTAGCGCTGAGGGATAAACCCTCAGCTACGCGTGGTCATTACCAAAAATTTCCGTTGTTGACCTACACCGCTGTCTTCTCCACCTTGGCCTTATCCGCTTCCAGCTTGGCTCTTCTCTTTGCTCCTTTCCACTTAAAGTCTGCCAGAGCTTTTTTGGTGAATTCGATCTCCTCTTGGGTGACTTTTTTCCTCATCTCGTCAACTTCTTTCATCACCTTAGCGAACTTCTGTCCTTCCGCGGCGCTGATCCACTCCAGCTGAAGTCTTTCCGGTCTTACCCCCATCTTCTCTAATTTATCCCACAATTTCTCCACTCTTTTCACTGTCCACCGATTGGCGTCTATATAATGGCAGTCGGCGAAATGGCAGCCGGAGACCAAAACCATAGGGGCACCCAGTTTGAAAGCATAAAGGACAAATTCCTCATCCACTCTGCCGGAACACATGGTTTTGATTATCCTCTGATTGGGAGGATACTGCAAACGGGATATACCTGCCATGTCTCCCCCCGCATAAGAGCACCAGTTGCAGGCAAAGACCACCGTCTTCTCCTGTGGATTTTCCTCCAAGATGGCTTCTATCTGGGCAATGATTTGTGTATCCGTAAAGTGCCGCATGGTGACTGCACCAAAAGGACATTCCGCTCCACAGGTGCCGCACCCCGCACAGGCGGCCTCAATGATCTCCGCAGGTGTCTTTTTCTCTCGATCTACCAAGATGCATTTATAAGGACAGGCGCGGTAGCAGATTTCACAAGCGGTGCACATATCTTTGTCCACCAGGGAGGTTATCGCCTCTACTTTAATCCTGTCCGCATTCAAGATGATCTCCGCTCTGGCGGCGGCAGCGCCGGCTTGCGTGACTGAATCTTTAACGTCCTTGGGAAACTCCGCACAGCCAGCAAAGAAAACCCCTTTGGTGGGAGCATCCACCGGCTTCAGCTTGGGATGAGACTCCATGAAAAATCCATCCGCAGTGCGAGACAGTGTCAAAAGCTTTTGGATAAGACTTCCATCCTGTCGGGGCAAAACACCCACGGATAATACCAGCATCTCCAGCTCGTGCCGTTCCACCTCACCAGTGGTGGTGTTTTCCACAGTTACCATCAAATTCTTGGTCTTCGGGTCCTCCACCACCTCTCCGGGTAAGCCTCTTATATATTTCACGCCCTCCTGTTTGCTTCTTCGATAAAGGTCCTCGAAAGCTTTTCCAAAAGCCCTAATATCCATGTAAAAAACCTTAATCTCTGTACCGGGATAATGATCGCAAAGAAGGACCGAGTCTTTTATGGTATTCATGCAACATATATTACTACAGTAAGACTTGCCTCTTTTCTCCGATCGGGAGCCCACACACTGAATGAATCCGATGGATTTGGGGGTTTTATGGTCAGTGGGACGGATGAAATGCCCCTGGGTGGCACCGCTGGCACAAATCAGCCGCTCAAACTCCATGGAGGTGATCACGTTCTCAAAACTTCGGTAGCCATATTCGTCCAATTCTGTAGGATCGTAAACGTCCATTCCTGTGGCAACGATGATAGCTCCTACTTTCAGATCGATGAACTCATCCTGCATGTCATAGTCAATGCATTTCTTCTCGCACACCTCTGCACATTTGCCACAGGCAATAGGGTTATTCCCCAGACAGGTTTGCATATCTATTAAGTAGGCGGAAGGAACTGCTTGAGGAAGTTGTAGATAGATGGCTTTTCGGGAGGAGAAACCTTGCTGGAACTCATCTGGAACCGCCACCGGACAGACTTTTACGCATTCTCCACAAGCATTACAGTCTTTCTCCCCTACATAGCGAGCTTTCTTTCGGACCTTCACTTGAAAAGTGCCCACGTAACCTGAAACCTCCTCCACCTCGCTGTAAGCGAAAAGCTTTATTTTAGGATGTCGACCGACATCCATCATCTTCGGTCCCAGAATTCATATACTGCAATCCATGGTGGGGTAGGTTTTGTCCAAAGCCGCCATTATGCCACCGATGGATGGTCCCTTCTCTACCAGATAGACCTGAATACCAGAGTCTGCCAAATCCAATGAGGTTTGAATACCTGCCACGCCCCCACCGATTACCAGAGCGGCTTTGGTGACTGGGACCGTTCTTTCTATCTGGGGATCCAGATACCTTGCTCTCGCCACCCCCACCTTAACCATATCCTTAGCTTTTTCCGTGGCCGCTTTTCGATCATGGAGATGCACCCAGCTACAGTGCTCTCTTAAGTTGACCATCTCCAAAAGATAGGGATTCACTCCCACATCAGCCACACAGGCTCTAAAAGTAGGCTCATGCATACGCGGAGAGCAGGATGCCACCACCACCCGATTGAGGTTGTGTTCTTTAATATACCTTTTGATTTCATTTTGTCCCGGATCAGCGCAGGTGTATTTGTTTAAAACCGCCACTGCCACATCCGGCAAGGTCTCCGCAGATTTGCGCACCTCCTCACAATCCAGAGACCCGGCAATATTCAACCCGCATTCACAAACGAATACCCCGATCCTCAAATCATTTTCCTTTCCTGGGTTTTTCTTATCAGCCACCACTTTCATCTCCTTCATTTTTGCTCAAGGTTTAGAGCTTATCCCAAAATTCAGAAATAGTCAATTCTAAATTCATTTCGATCTTTCATAGATGAGCTTTCCCTTAGACATAATCCTGTTCCGTAGATGTTCTCTTATATCATCCAAATCGATTAAATCCACTTCATCGCCTACCATCATCGAGATCTTGCCATAAAACTTAAAGAAATCTCTGTCCTTAACCCCGCTCACTGCTATGTCGATGTCTCGGGCGGAGTTAATATCCGAAATACATGAACCAAATAACAGCACTTTGTTCGCGCCAAATTCTTTACAGATGTTAACGATTTTCACTAACTCTTTTTTCAAAGTTTTTCTTTCCATCATTCGTCCCTTTAGTGTGTTCTATAAATCTACTCTACTAACATGTTCTGATCTCAGCAGACACATTGATTAGCGAGCTAGTCCTGCTAAGTCACAGAGTTCTTTGGGCTATTCAATTTAACAGGTTTTAGACCGCTCAAAAAAATTGGTTAAGACCTTAATAACCTGCTTACGCAGTATTATTGTATTAAAAAACATGATCAAACAAATGAGAAGGCAGAACACAAAAATGATCGCTATTCTAGGGAACATATTATGGCAACTTCTGGTAACGGAATGACAAATAATAAATAAAGCGATGAAGATAAAAAAAGCTGTTGTGACCCACCAAGGAAGGCATTTCATTTTACACTTCAAGCGCAATAATATTAGTATAAAATATGCCAAAAAGAGTGATATTGGTGTTAGGCACAAAGTCTGCCAGTTCAAGGTAATGCAAAAACCAATGAGAAATGCAACGATTGGGGATAGGACAGTCGCGAGGATAACTGATTGGTTTATGGCAATAACAGCCGTACGCCTTCCTATCCAATCATGGGTAAACTTATGTTTCTCTGCCTTTATGCATGGAGAATTCAAAAGAGGAAGCACAGAAGCCTCAATGGACGGTTCATCGTCGTAGTCGTCGGGGCTGAACTTCACATTTGCTTCTTTTTTGGCAGCACGATAAATGCCCAGTGACTTGATACTTAGGTATAACCACTGTTGGCACATAAATATGATGTATCCTGCTGGAAGGAAAGAGAAACCGACAATGATCCCAATAGCGCTGCGAGAAGTTCCGTTTAGCACCTGTGGACAGATCGCCCAAATCCATGCCAATATAAGCCCACAAAAATATGCACCGGGTATGCTATAGCGTTCAAACCAGTTCATTCTATTCTCCTAAATACCAAAGCACATAAGCTGGCTTGCTCTTTAGATGTTGCAGCGTAAGCTACCCCTAACGCTGCTTTAAGTGTTAGGATAGGCTCTGACATAACGCACTAAAAGTCACATTTAGATTCTCTCTAATTCATACTCTTTTACTGGAACTTTTATTTCTTTCTTAACGTTTGTTCTCGATCTCGCTATTCGTTCCAGTTCCTCCCAAATATGGGCATCGTAATATCTGTCCTTGCATTCCACACATACTTTCCCCGGAACGTTCTCTATGATTATAAGCTTGCCCTTATAATGAAAATCAATCGTCATTCTCTTTTTTACCACTTCGTTCCCACAAAAATCACAACTCTCTTTCTGTTTCCTCATTTTCTCAATCTTGCTCATTACGGTTTCTCATTTGGGTTATCTCTATGGTTCATATATTTTCCTTCCGCCTTCCCAGCTATCCCACCACTCTATTTTCTTAGGGTTAATCTTCAACAGACAAAACTCCTCCGACTCCGGGCCTTTGGGGAAGTGTTGCGAAATATCATAAGGCGCCAATTTCCAAATCCTTTTCTTCTGCTCCAGGTTTTCTATGATTTCAGCTTCGCCTACCACAATAGCGGACTTATCACCAGAAGGATGTTGGACAAAACTCAGGCAGATTTTAGGATTTTGGGTTATCTGTTTTACCTTTCGAGAACCAGCGAACGTGGCAACCCAGACCGACATATCGGCTTCCACGATGGGAGAAACCGGACGAACTTGCGGCTGATCACCATCCATGGTTGCCAAAAAGGTGAAAAGACAGCACTCCTTCATTATGTCGACTATTTTCTGTTTATCAGAGGAATTCATAACTGCGCTCCTTCTTTCGTGTTCATCCCTTTACATTTTGTATAGTAGTCTACCAAGCATCATGGGCAATGGCTTTAACTCTCGTCGCAACGGATCAAGGGATAACCCAAGTGCTTCAAGAGTAAAAGCACCTAAGAGCACACTGTCCCCTTCTTCGCCAAAGATGACATCTGCTCCTCCGATCCGATCACCGTATTTGAAAAGAGCTCCTCCCTTCTTGCGCACAATCTTTTCTCCATTTGCCAATCGGAATTCTTGCTCACCTAATGGTCTGATCCCTAGTTTTTCCAAAATCGGGGTTGGAACCACGGAGTAAATCGCACCAGAATCTATTAGAAACTCAATATTCTCAGTCACATCATGATTAGCAGGATTACCCACATCAATCTCTAAAACTGTCAAGCCCATAGTAACCTCCTCCTGTAAGAGGTTTTCTTGAATACCTGTTGCCCTTTTACTACGTTATTGCTTCAGCAAAAAATGTTGTCAAATCAACAATTCTCAATTTTTCTTCCACTGGATAACCTCCTGTTCGTCACGGACACCCTATCCGTGACGTTCTATTGTAATAATTAAACCCTGGACGTGTAGTCAAATACGGGAACTTTGATAGTCTTCACGGGTTTGAATTTTTCTTTTGCAAATCTCAGCAGTTCATCAGTGACCTCCGGAGAATAGGTTTTTTCTCCACATTTGGTGCAAACCTCGGCCGGAACATTCTTCACCAAGAGATACTTGCTATCCTCTTCATAGCTAAAGGTCACCCTTTTTTTCTCTACCCTCCCTCCACAAAAAACGCATTTCATAAATAGCTCATCTCCTTATTTTATGGTTAATCCATTCCCTCGGATCAGGTTCATAGGTTGTAATGACCACTACCGCTGGTGGTAAAGAAATTTGAATATGCAAATTTCTTCCACCTTCTGTCTTACCATAAATAAGACAGCTTGGTGGGTATTTATCCTTAGGATACTCTTCAATAATCTCACCTGCCAATATAACCTGTTCTACCTCAGAACGATCTATCGACCTTTTGATCATCCTTTTTACCGCATGGTCTGAAAATCGATATTTACCTTCTCTTACTTTGTCCTGAATAGCCTTTATGGTCATCTACATTATCAACGCAAGATAATTCATCCTTATTACTTATGATATCGCCTCGACAAACAAAGCGGTCAAATCAACGATTCTCAGTTTTAACTCTTCTGGATAACCTTCCCCATTCTGCGTGCAGGAGAAATGAATCTGGCATTTGGGACAGGCGGTGATTAAAACTTCCGCACCGGTGTTTTTTGCTTCCTTCAATCTATTGGTCTGGATCATCCTTGAATACATATCGCAGTTCACCCAGGATGAGGTGCCACAGCAAATGGCATTCTTTCTGTTTTTGGATATCTCTAAAAACTCCACACCCGGAACCGAACTCATCACCTTTCGGGGAGGATCATAAATCCCTAAAAACCTGCCCAATCTACAAGGATCTTGATAAGTGACCTTCCTTTCAAGTTTATTCAATTTAATTTTATTTTTAGAAAGCTCATCTGCGATCAACTCCGAAATATGTATTACCTCAAAATCGGTTTTGCCAAAAAATTCAGGATAATCTATTTTTAGGGAAACCGCGCATTCAGGACAAGAGGTGATGATCTTTTTTGCCCCGGATTTTTTTATCTGGTCGATGTTATGCTTAGCCAATCTTTTGAAGTTTTCAACATCTCCCATCCACAAAAGATCATGCCCACAGCACCTCTCATTAGCTAAGACCTGTGGCTCAATTCCGAAGAAGTTCAAAATCTTTAAAGTAGATCGGGCTGAATCTAAAGAATTTGCTTTAATGTCAGAAAAGAAGACATCGAAATAGGGAAGACATCCCACAAAATATAAATATTCGGATTTTTCTTTAGTTTTCAGATCGGAGGTTATCCATCCCAATCTATTTTGTTTCAGCTCACCTGCGGTCATTATTTTCATAAGGGATTGCAAAGCCCCTCCATGCGAACATTTGGCATCCTGACCTTCGGAATTTGCTTGGGCTCTTACTAATTTGGTGAACTGAACATAATCTATGTCCGAAGGGCACCTTTGTTGGCACATCATGCAGGTCAGACAAGTCCAAAGGGTGTGATCGTTAAGAAGGTTCTCATTCGAGCTGATTAGGGCTTTGGTCAAAAGCCTTCGGGGAGAGTAACCTTTGTTAACTCGGGAAATGGGACAGATGGCAGTGCATTTGCCACAATCCAAACAAAGATAGGCTTTGGTGTTCTTTATAGATTCTTTCATCGTATGTTAACCTTTGAAATTCAAAAATTTCTCATGGTTAAGCTGTCTGAAGATTGTATCTTTCGTTATGTTTTCTCTTTGAATTTTGAATTGCAATTTTTAATTTTTCATTTTGAATTTTTAATTTTCTCCGCTTCTATTTTTCTATCCAAATTCCTCAATGGACTGGGTCCTACTCTCTTCACATCCTCTATGAATTGCGTGACCACTTGGGCAAATCTTTGCCCTTCAGCAGCTGAGAACCACTCCAATCTCAGCCTTTTTTCTTCTATACCCAGTAACCTGATCAATTGTTTGGTGATCTCGAACTGCTCCGCAGCTCGATGATTGCCAAAAGTGTAATGGCAATCGCCGAAATGTCACCCCGACCACATCACGCCGTCTGCGCCTTTTTCAAATGCACGGAACACGTGTGCCGGGCTGATCCTGCCGGAACACATCACCCGGATCAGCCTCACATTGGACGGATATTGTATCCTGCCCACTCCGGCAGTATCCGCACCCGCATAAGAACACCAGTTACAGGCAAAGACGACTATTCTGGGGTCAAAATTGTCTGACTGCTTCGTCATATGGTTACTTCCTCAAAAAGGGATATGGTTGCAAAACCTATCCTACGTTTTCTGGTTCAAGGTAAAGCTCTATCGCCTCCCGAATGTTCGCCAAAGTCTCTTCGATGGTGTCGCCTTCACTGATACAGCCGGGAAGCGAAGGAACATAAACGGTGTATCCCCCCTCAGCACTAGGTTCCAACACTACTTTGAGCTTCATTTCTACCTTTCTCCTAGACATTTTTTGTCAAGCAGTCCTGCGGACATGCTTGACCTACAAAGTCTACACCCTTCTACAATGTTTACAGCCTTATAGACAAAGTCGCCAACATAAATGCACCACTAAAATCAAGATTCGCGCCCCCTCCGTATATATTTGACTCCTTCTGCTTTCCTATTTCATAATGTCGGTACCCCATTTCAATACCTAAGGAACTTGTCGTGTTGAGATTATATGACCAACCTGTTGAAGCCAAGAAACCTATTCCGTTCGCTTTAGCGGTTGCTTTATAAACAAAACCATCATCCCACTCTCCTGAACCTTTAGCTTCTCCGAAACCCCAACCTATTCCTCCACCAACGAATGCGTTCATTTTCGTCTCAACAAAATGGTACTTAAACCTTATTTCTGGAGCGAACAGGATGGCTCGTCTTTCTATTTTAACGTGATCGATCTCTACTAAACTACCGTACGCGTCATAGAACTCGACTTCAAACTTCCCCTTACCAGAACCATGCAAGTACGACAACCCAATAGTTACTGAGATCTTTGGCACTACAAAGTAACCCACCTCTCCAAAACTATTGAACCCGTTATCAATTTCAGCTATATGATATCTGTTGATGTCGGTCATACGGTATAGTCCCCATCCATTTCCGAAATTCATATAGAACTTTTTTTGTTGATAGCTTTTTACCCCTTCTATTTCCTTTGCTAAATCTAATAGTATCTCACCCGGGGTATTAGGATTCCTCGCTACTTCTCGGCGAACTTTGTAATTTATATCCTTTGCCAATTCCTTTAAGACCTCTGCTGGAGTATTGGGATTTCTTGCTACTTCCTGCCTAACACGATAATCTTCATCCTTAGCCAACTCTTTTAGCACTTCAACGGGAGTGTTTGGATTCTTAGCCACTTCACAGCGAATTCTGGAATCCTTAATCATTTCAGCCTGGGGTTTAACAAATAAAAGTACAATACAGAATAAAACGAAAACATATATCAATAATACTCTTGTAATTCTATCCATCTAAAGTTCCTTAGTTTAAACTTACAAGCAACAACAAGAGGCGATTGCGTACCGACATTTATGTTGTCAATACCGAGATCACTTTTTCGCTACTTATCCCACACCAAAAGCGAATCTATCATTACGTCGATTTGTTCGTCGGTGAAATGACGAGCGCCGATGGCACCGGTGGGACAGTATGAGGCGCAGGTGCCACAGCCTTTGCACAAAGCCTCGTTTACTTCGCAGACTAAAACGCCGTCTCCTCTATCGACTAATTGAGGTGCGTTGAATTGACATATCTTCACGCAGATTCCACAGGCTCGGCAAAGCTCTTGATTGACCACCTGACATACCACCGGCTCCAAGTCGATATGATCTTTCGAGGTCAGAATACAAGCCTTGCCCGCGGCTCCTTGAGCTGAAAAGATGGAGTCGGCTATTCCTTTGGGAGAATGGGCACAGCCGCAGATGAAAATCCCTGCGGTGTTGGTCTCCACCGGACCCAATTTAGAATGCCTCTCCATGAAGAAACCATCCAAACCACGGGGGATTTTAAAAAGATTCTGCAATTCTGCAAAATCTTCCTCTCTTGGCACCATTCCGACTGAAAGGACAACTGCATCTACCGGCAACTCAAACTCGGTTTGAGACAAGGGTTGGCAAAGTTTTATTTGGTTGGCTTTATTCTCTCCTAATATCTCAGGTGGAGAATTTTCATCATATCTTAAGAAGACGACACCTAATCCTCTGGCTTCCCGATAAGCTTCCTCTGCCCCTTTATCGAAAGTTCTTATATCCCGATAGAAAACGGTCACGTGGATTCCCTGTTTTTCCAATTCAATTGCCTGCTTGATGGCAACCTGGCAACAATATCTGGAGCAGTATTGATTCCCCTCTTTCTCTCTGGAACCGACGCATTGAATGAAAGCCACATGTTCAGGCTTTTTGCCGGCGATCTTCACTTCTTCTTTTTCCTTAGCCAAAAGCTTTTCGAGTTCCATATTAGTCAGGACATTAGGAAACTTTCCATAACCGAATTTGTCCTTGGGCACATAAAGATCGGAGCCAACAGCCAATATGATTGCCCCGACTTTTAATACCTCTGTTTTAGGTTTTTTGCCCTTTTCTAAGGGTGGCTTTTCTATGGTCACCTCAAAATTCCCAACGAAGCCATTGACCTCTTTGATCTTGGCATCTGTGATAATTTTGACTTTTCTTTTCTTTAACTCATCTGTTTTTCTTTTGATTAACTCTTTTCCGGTCAATTCGCTATTTAAAAGCTTACCCAATTCTTTGACCCGCCCACCTAACTCTCCACTTTTTTCGATCAAGGTCACCTTTTCCCCTTTTATGCTTAAGTCTAAAGCCGCGGAAATTCCAGCGATGCCTCCGCCTATTATCAATATTTTGGAGTCCATGGGGACCTGTCTGGTCTCCAAAGGCTCCAGATGATAGGCTCTGGCAACTGCCATCCTAAGCAGATCCTTTGCCTTCTTTGTGGCGGCTTCCGGCTCTGCGGCATGCACCCAAGAACATTGATCCCGGATATTAGCCATCTCAAAAAGATAAGGATTAAGCCCGGCTCTTCGGCAAGTCTCTTGGAAAATGGGCTCGTGGGTTCTGGGAGTGCAAGCCGCCACCACCATCCGGTTTAATTCAAGCTCTTTGATTTTTTCCTGCATGAATCTCTGAGTTCCATCGGAGCAGGTGAAAAGCTCCCGACAAACATAGGTCACCCCGGGAAGGGATTTGGCATACTCCTCAACCTCCGCCACGTTCACCACCCCGGCAATGTTTATTCCGCAATGACAGACAAATACACCGATGCGCGGTGTCCCATCGGTCTCAATAGGGACGATTTTCTCCTCCTCTTTTTTCACCCTTTGACCCTTCAGGTGTTCAGAGACTTTCAAAGCGGCAGCAGATCCGAGAGCTACAGAATCGGTGATGTCCTTAAGCCCAGCCGCACTTCCACAAAGATAAATGCCATCTTTTGTGGATTCCAAAAATGAGATGGGGTCCTTCTGCTTGAAAAATCCACTCTGGTCTAACTCTATTCCCAGGATTCGGGCAAGCTTTGCCGTCCCTTCAGCTGGCACTCCGGCGGAGGCGAGTATAACCATATCCGATCTGATCTTTTCCACCACCTTGGTATCCGTATTTTCAATGAAGATCAAAAGGTCTTTCGTTTTGGGATCCTCTTCGATTTTAGCCGGTTTGCCCTTATAAAAGACCACATCTTTATCCTCTTTGGCTCGCAAATACAACTCCTCATAGCCTTTGCCAAATGCTCTTATGTCATTGTAGAAAATATAGATTTTTTCGATGTCCGGCTGGTGGACCTTTGCCAAAAGCGAATTCTTAATGGTGTTCATACAGCAGAAATAGGAACAATAGGGATAGCCTCTTTCCCCCACAGACCTGGATCCCACGCATTGGACAAAGGCTAAAGTTTTTGGAGTCTTCATGTCGGCAGGACGCACCAGGTGTCCCCCACTGGGACCCGAGGCATTCAATATTCTTTCAAATTCCAAGCCGGTCAAAACATTCTCATACCGGGCATACCCGTAATTGGTCAAAGCTCGTGGATCGTATTCATCAAAGCCAGTAGCTACTACAATGGCACCCACCTCGAACTCTTTCTCCTGAGCAGGCATATCGAAATCGATACATTTGGGCTTGCATGTTCGGGCACAGTTTTCACAAACCAGGATGGTCTTGTTCAGACAGGCATCCCGGTCAATCACATAGGTGCGGGGTGAGGCTTGAGGGAATGGAGAAAAGATGGCTTTTCTGGCTCCCATCCCCAAGTCGAAAAGATTGGGGACAATGACCGGGCATACCTTGGCACAATCGCCACAGCCCACGCACGATTTTTCATCCACAAACCTTGAATTTTTCCTGACCGTGACCGAGAAGTTGTCCTTCTCCCCTTCAACTCTAACCACCTCTGAATAAGTCAAAACTTCGATGTTGGGATGCCGACCGGCATCCAGCATGCGCGGACCCAAAATTCAGATGGCACAATCCATACTGGGGAAGGTTTTATCTATCTGAGCCATCCTTCCCCCCAGAGTAGGGGATTTTTCAACCAGATAAACCTGGAAATCGGAATCTGCTAAATCCAAAGCGGCTTGAATCCCGGCTACCCCCCCTCCGATAACCAAAGCACCTTTCTTTGTCAAAATACCTCCTAAAAAAGTTTAGAGCTGAGAGCGAAGAGTTTAGAGCAATCCATTTTGTTTTCATTTTTTCGCTTTAAGCTCTCAGCTCTAAACTACTTTATTCAAAAGCTCTTTTCCGTATTGGTATCCTTTGTCGAAAGCCTTCAAGTTAATGTCAATTAATTTCTCTTTGAAGGAATCCTTAATCGCCTTTTTGGCCGACTCTTCTGTGATCAGCTGGGTAATTGCGGTGAAAAAACCAAACATGACGATGTTGGCGGCGATCTTTGCTTTCATCTCCTCAGCCAAGCGGGTAGAAGGAATAGAGAAGAATTTGATCCCCTTCTTTATTTCGTCCGGCTTTACCAAATCCTCATCTATCAATAAAGTTCCCTGATCAACGATATTGCGTCCGTGCTTGGCAAAGCCTTCCTGGGACATAGCTACAACAATGTGAGGGGTGTTGACATAAGGATACAAAACCCTCCCATCAGATACCACCACCTGAGAGCTGCAGGCTGATCCCCGAGCCTCTGGTCCAAAGCTTTGAGTCATGGTTGCCTGCTTTCCGTCAAAAATCGCCGCGGCTTTGCCGACCAGATAACCCATGCGGATGATCCCCTGTCCTCCATAGCCGGTTAATCGAACCTCAGTCATCATGAGCACCTCCGTAGGGCACGAATTTATCTTTCAGCACCTGCTTTAACCAATGATTATAGGATTGCAAGAAAGTAGGTCTTTCGCGATCGATGAATTTGCCCACAATTATCTTTTTCTGAAATTCGATGTCCAGCTCCCGGGTGTCCGCACCATGCTTGATCACGCAGTTGTCGTGATAGAATTTCATCAAACTCAAACCATCCCCCAACTTGTTTCTTCGGGCATAGAGGGTAGAGCATGGGCAAATTATCTCGATAAAAGAAAAACCCTTTTTGTTCAATGCTTCGCCGATGGATTTGGCTAACCTGCGCACATCCAGGGCGGTCCAGCGAGCCACATATACTGCTCCACAGGAAGCGGCCAAATGAGGTAAATTGAAAGGTTGCTCGAAGTTACCATAGGGAGAGGTGGAGGTGTTGGCGGTTAGAGGAGTGGTAGCCGCCACCTGCCCGCCGGTCATGGCGTAAATAAAATTGTTAATGCACAAAACCACGATATCCATGTTTCTGCGAGCCGCATGAATGAAATGATTTCCTCCTATTCCGATGAGGTCGCCATCTCCTGAGAAGACCACCACCTTCAACTCCGGGTTTGACAGCTTAAGCCCGGTGGCAAACGGAATGGCACGTCCGTGAGTGGAATGGAAAGAATCCAACTTCACATATCCGGCAGTTCTGCCCGAACAGCCTATTCCTGAGACCACACAGATCTTCTCCAGAGGGGTATCGACTTTTTTCAAAGCCTCAGCAAAAGAGGTTACTGCGGTACCAATGCCGCAGGTGGAACACCAGATATGCGGAATCCGATCCATCCGCAACAAAGATTCCAAGGGGTGCTCTACCACTTCAGGCGCTTCCACTGTTTCAACTGCTTTCATTTTACCGCCTCCTTAATAGCCTTGTATATGTCTTCTGGGTCATGCACCCAGCCGCCTCCGTGAGGAACCAAAAGGGTCTTGCAGTCTCCCTGGGCACATCTTTCCACCTCATAAAACATTTGTCCATAGTTCATCTCCACCACCACAAAAGCCTTTATCTTTTTGGCAAGCTCCCGCACCTTTTTCTCCGGAAAGGGCCAGGCGATGACCAATCTTAATTGCCCTGCCTTTATACCTTCCTTTCTTGCCTTCTGGATAGCTGGAATGGCAACTCTGGAACTGATCCCATAGGAGAGGATCACCACTTCGGCATCCTCGGTATCAATCTCTTCGACATGCACTATTTCATCTGCATTTAGCCTTATTTTTTCAACTAACCTTCTTACTAACTTTTCTTGCGCCTCCCAGGTCATCACCGGGTAACCTTTTTCGTCGTGGGTCAATCCCGTGATGTGGATTTTGTAACCATCTCCAGCCTTAACCATTTCCGGGATCAGATCCTTTCCCGGTTTGAAGGGCAAGTATTCCCTGGGGGGCAGTTTAGTATATCGACGGGGATAAAGCTTGATTTCATCAGCCTTTGGGATCACCACTTTTTCAGTCATATGACCCACACATTCGTCCGTCATCACCAAAACCGGAACCCGGTATTTTTCAGAAAGATTGAATGCCTCTATGACCATTTCAAAGCACTCCTGGGGGGAGTTAGGGGAAAGTGCGATGATCTCGTAATCTCCATGAGAGCCCCAGCGGGCTTGCATCATATCTGCTTGCCCGGGTAGGGTCGGCAAGCCGGTGGAGGGACCTCCTCTTTGGACGTTTATCACCACACAGGGGGTCTCCATCATTGCCGCCAAGCCGATATTTTCCATCATCAAAGAAAATCCGGGACCGGAGGTTACAGTCATAGATTTGGCCCCACCCCAGGCCGCTCCGATCACCGCCGCCATAGATGCCATTTCATCCTCCATCTGAATAAATATGCCCCCTATTTCCGGGAAGCGCTCGGACACTCTTTCTGCTACCTCAGTAGAGGGGGTTATGGGGTAACCCGCGAAAAAACGGCAGCCGGCGGCTAAGGCTCCCTCGGCACAGGCATGGTCCCCATCCAAATAATGTTCCCCGGTTAGCACACCTTTTGGATCAGCTTTCAATTTTCTTTACCTCCTTTGATTTCTCCGTCACAAATATAGCAAACTCAGGACAAAGCATCTCACAAAGACCGCAGGCGACGCATGTGTTCTCTTTCACCACCCGGGGAGGATGGTAGCCTTTGGTATTAAATTCAGTGGAGAGTTCCAGCACATCCCTGGGACAATATTCCACGCAGAAACCGCACCCCTTGCACCTCTCCTTTATGATATGTAACTCCCCGTGGGGGATCTCCAATTTATCGTAATCCAGAGGCTTTCGCCAGAATTTTCCATCAGAAACCGGTGACATATTTTTTTACCTCCCAATTTTTTTTCAAATCCCGATGTCTTTAAAATCAAATTCGTATGAATGTATACGCATATCTTTAGCCGATATAAGATACCACCCAAAGCCTTCAAGTCAAGTTATTTTTTTCACAAAGTCTACGGTGGAAATCTTCCTTTTAAAGAGGGCAAGCGTATGTGTTCTCATCAAACCAAACCTTTTTAGTCTACTATAATACGCAGAAAAGTCTGACCCTGATAAATGGAGTCTTCCTACATTTGTTTATGAGCAAAAAAAGAAAAGGGAGCACAAAAGCCGGTCCCTAAGAGCTCCAGCCTTGCGAACTTTTCTCAAATAGAGTGCGGATTTTGTGTGCCTGTCGGGTCCCTGACCCGACAGCGAGAAATCCCGCCGAAGGAGGGAGGGGAGCTTAGGTTTTGCTGGAGTATCAAGCTTTAGCTTGATCTGAAGTTCCTGAAAGAGAGTTAGCTTTACATGGTTCACCTAAAGGGCGTGTTGAAAAACCCCGAAAAGGAGTGCACCAGCTTGCTGGTGCGGTTTTTCTCAAAAACTAAGTAGTTGGGATATAAGGACATTTAGATTTCAAAAAAACGCAAAAGCAAGCTTTTGCACTCCAAAAACCACTTTTTCAAAGCTTTCTGTGTAAAGTTTTGGGGTGGTTTGGAGATATTACACCAAAGCTATCGCCTCAATTTCAACCTTCATCCCCTTGGGCAGACGGGAAACCTCTATGGTTGACCGGGCAGGTGGAGCTGTAGCGAAATATTGGCTATAGACTTCGTTCATCACCCCGAAGTCATCCATGCTATGAAGGAAAACGGTGGTCTTCACCACTTTGTCTAATCCTGACCCGGCCGCCTCCAGTATAGCTTTGATATTTTCTATCGCCTGTCGGGTCTCCGGGACAATTCCCCCGGAAATCCTGTCGCCGGTCTTTGGATCCAATGCGATCTGTCCGGAGACAAAAATCAGAGACTCCCCTTCTATCTTGACCGCCTGGGAATACGGTCCCACCGCCCTGGGAGCGTTCTCCGTTTGGATAATGGTTTTTGGCATAACTATACCTCCTCAGTAATTTCGTCGGTTAGGGACACCTTTATTACCCCGCCCATGTTGCATTTCAGTCGCAGACAAGGCATCTCTTACGAACTTGATTTTTCTTATACTAAATTTTTCCTTTCCTCAATAAAATAACTTTTTCCTGCTATGTCAACAAGTTTCCGTCAAACGTTTGCGTCCACTGATACGGTATGGTCACTTTTTCCGAGACTTGTCCCTGCTTCCAAACTACCTTCAGACGCGTAGGCAAGCCTTCAAGGCTTGCCCGCCGAGGCGTGAAGCCTCGGCTACGCGACCAAATAATGTTTCAACAATCAATGAGTTACCAACCAAGGCCATGACATAATAAAAATAATCCCGCAGAAATCTCACAAACCGCGCAACTTTTTCCCCTTGTCTTCTCAAACCTCTTTGTATCCCCAAAACATATCAAACCTTGTCCATACCTATAACTTGGGACGCATACCCGTCAAACCCGGGAGGAAAGGAGTTTTTTTGCTAATGTAGGGCACTATGCATTGAGAGCGAAGAAAGAGAAATCTTCTGCCTTTCTAGAAAATTTGGAAAAAAGAAACCAGCACCTAACTTACCCCCCAAAAGCGGATTAGGTGCTGGTTTGCCCCCGAATAGTCTAAATTTGTGGAGTTACTCTTTTACTGTCCTGCCTTTATTATGAACCATGCAATTCATACCTTTGTCGGAATAACTATTTTCGATATGATTCCTTTCATTTATTTAAACTAAGCAGAACCACTTTCACAATCCCCAAAAGTCTTTCACAGCTGAAGGGCTTTTTTACGAACAAATCCCCTCCCGCTCGAAAGCCTTTCCCTTCATCGCTTCGGGCATCTTTGCCGGTTAAGAAGACCACCGGTATTTTGGAAGTCTCCTCGTTTTTTTTCAACTCCTTACAGACATCGTATCCGTCCATAAAAGGCATCATTATGTCTAAAAGAACTAAGTCGGGCAGAAAGGTCTTGGCTCTCTCGATTCCGATTACGCTGGAGTTTTCCGACTTCACCTCATAGCCGGCATTCTCCAAGAAAGTTTCGATTATATCGGTGATCTCCGGCTCATCATCGATGACCAGGATTTTGGCGGACTTGATTTTCTTTTTTTCAGAAAATTTAGTCATATTTGAAGTAGCTGGTTTTTCCGTCAACATAAATTTCCTTTCTTATGGCTCGACTCCGTCCGCCCAGACGGACGAGCGTCTGCTCGCTCACCACAAGTAAAAATCCGTCCTTCGGTCTTCAAAAATGTGATTATTAGGTGTCACCTTTTTATCTTTAGCCAAAAAGGGATCTATTTCTATGATGCACAGCTTCTCTTCGAAAGCATTGGCTTGGGCTAAAACTCTTCCTTTCGGGTCTACTATTTGACTTCTGCCGGTAAAGGTGAGTTCTTCTTTTCGTCTCTTCTCTGTCCCGGTTCTGTTGGAGGTTATGGCGAAGATCCTGTTTTCTAAACATCTGGTGACCATGGCATCCTGACAATGGGGAAGGATCAAATTCGAAGGGTGACAGATTATATCTGCTCCCTTTAAGGCTAAGCTTCTTGCCACCTCGGGAAAGATCCAATCGAAGCAGATCATCATTCCGATTCCGGCTTCGCCAATATCAAAAACCTCCAACTCTTTATCTCCGGGAGAAAACAGGCGTTTTTCTCTATCAAAAAGATGAAGCTTTCGATACACGAAGCACTCTCCCCTTGCCGTCACCAATACTGAAGAGTTGAAGAGCTTATCATCTGCCCTTTCCGCAATCCCGAAGACTAAATTGGTATTCTGTTTTTTTGCCAGCTCCAAAAAATTCGAGACGGTGGGACCATCAGAAATGGTTTCAGCTGACCTCCTGAGTTCCTCTTCATTTAAGAAGAGGTAGCCGGTGCTGAAAAGCTCCGGCAGAACCAGGAGGTCAGCTTTAGCCCCCCTTAATGAGTTTATGACCCTCTCAACATTCTCCTCTTTTCTCCCGAAGAGGGGAGAAAACTGCATGAACCCTACTTTCACAGTTCCTCCTTTTTGTTTTTCGACCTTTTGCGGGCATACTTTAGCCTAAGGAAACAAAAAATAAAGAGGAGTCAAGGGATTTCATGGAAACCAACTGGAATCTCACCTCTTTTTCCCCCTCTCCCTATCCCTCTCCCACAAGGGGAGAGGAGACTTCATAAATCCCCCCTCCCTTGATGGGAGGGGGTAAGGGGGAGGGTGAGGGAGCAATCAATAAGTAAGCCCAAATCCGAGTCAAACTCATCTTGACAATCGTTTTTCATAGTAGTAACTTCTTGCTATGTCAACAACATCCATGAGTCAACATCAGTTCTCAGAAAAATATTTCAAGCGAAATTTCTTCTTAGGGGTGACAAATGGGATTTTGTTTAACTTTGCCTGGGCTTTCACCAGCGGTTCCACAGTATTACCCCTTTTCATAAGTAAGCTGACTTCATCCAGCATTTTAGTGGGATTAGCCTCCACTCTGGAGGCGGTGGGTTGGGCTCTACCTCAGATGGCAGTGGCGGCGGTGACTCTGCACCAGAAAAATCAAATGCCTCTTTATATCAAAATGGCTATTTTGAGGGCAATAGCATTTTCACTACTTGCAATCTTAGTCTTTTTCTCAAAAACTGGCAATCCGTCCTATCTTTTGATCTTTTTTTTCTTCCTTTTCTCGATCTATGCTTTTGGAGGTGGGGTCTCCGGGGTCTCCTTCACCGATGTGGTGGGAAAGACCATACCCTCGAACAAACGCGGAAGCTTCTTCGGGATGAGAATGTTTTTTGGAGGAGGGTTGGCGGCTTTAGCTGGAATCTTAATAGAGAGAATATTGAGGGTCTACAGCTTCCCTAAGAATTTCGGAGTTCTGTTCTTAATTGCGGCGGTTATAATCATTTTTGCCTTGCTTTCTTTTTCATTAGTAAAAGAACCTCCTACAAAGGAAAGACCTCAAAAAAGAAAATTCAAAGAGAATGTGCTTTTAGGATTAGAAATTCTCAAAAAGGATAGAAATCTCAGAATGCTCCTTTGGACCAGGGTAGCTATTGGCTCGTATGTATTGGGGCTTCCATTCTATATCATCTTCGCCAAAAAGTTCTTATTTATCCCCACCAGCATAGCCGGTTTATTCCTCAGTGTCCAGATGGTAGGATACCTATCCTCCAACATTTTGTGGGGACGTCTCTCCAACAACAAGAGCAACCGTTTAGTTCTCTTCCTCTCAGCCATCTGTTCAGCTATCCCTCCTTTTTTACTTCTTTTAAACATTCTCACAAAAATTCCAATTTATGTTTATGGTGCAATTTTCTTTTTTCTCGGGGCAACTATGAGCGGAATGGATATGGGTTACACCAACTATCTTTTGGAAATCGCTCCGGAGGAGAAGCGACCCATTTATGTGGGATTTTTGAACACAATTGTAGGACCCACGATCTTTCTGTCTGCACTTGGCGGTCTGATCATTCAGGTTTCTTCATTCGCTTTCTTGTATTCATTGGTATTTTTGATCTCCCTTGTTTCAATTTTTCTCCCCTTATCTTTAGGAACCCAAAGACCATTGAACTCTTGAACTTTCTAAATTTTCCGGACACGTAGAAGCTGGAGTGTCCGGCTTTAGCCGGACCAAAAGCTAAAGGTCTGCCTAAAGGCAGACACTCCAAACCTGCAGGGCTCTCAGCCCCACAAGCATAATTCTTTAAACCCATCAAAAATATTCCTGTCTTCGCAATATAATAATGTCAGTAGTTTGCAAATAGAATATGTCAGGTTATAATCATCCCTACGGATGATGAAAGTGTTAAACCTGACCATGAAAGAGGCCCAAAGGTATAAGGTAATTTCTGA
>Ga0315279_10001159_pt1 | contig 44960 bp, 54 predicted proteins | sample YL17G06_20_MG_FD_203694 | JGI IMG/M metagenome (GOLD analysis project Ga0315279, IMG submission 203694) | Sediment microbial communities from Yellowstone Lake, YNP, Wyoming, USA - YL17G06_20 | ecosystem: Environmental > Aquatic > Freshwater > Lake > Sediment | place: USA: Wyoming | collected...
ACACTGCTTCGTGTGGATGTTAACTTTACAATCTTCTGTGCGTCCTCTTCAAGAATCCCTGACATCTCTACGTACACTTTCTCCGTCTTGCTCCTAGTGGACACCTCTAGAATCTTGCCTGCGTTCAAAATAGCCCTCCACCGCTTCTCGCTTTGCGGCAAGTTCCTTAAAGCTTCACGAATGTCTTTAAGGTTCGGCTTTTCACGCGTGACCGCGATCACTGGCAGCCCTGTCTCTGCGTTGAGCCTTTTAATGTCGACGACATTGAAGCCCGCGAAGGTCACTCCGTCAAGCATCATGACTCTTAACTGCTTGTAATGTGGAGAGTTGAGAACCATGGCAGCAATCTTGGCGGTGGAGTCAAACCCGTCTACTTCCACTTTGGTGCTCATCACGCCGTCAAGCCAGTACCCGCCGCGAAAAACGACGCCGATCAGTGGGGCGAAGCCCTTCACATGCGGGGTGAAGACTCCGTCATCGACCCCCAAAACACGGATTTCAGGCTTAATCACACGAAATTTCTTCGGAAACAAAGCTACTCCTCAACAATGCCACAAAATATGAGGAAAGACACATTATAAATCTAGCGAAGAGCAAGAGCAATGAGAAGGTGGACGGCTCTGAAGAGCGAAAGCATACCATGTTTCGTGAAGACACATAGAAACCTGACTGAAGTGCTAACTGATCACAAGCTGGCTTCCCTTGGCGACGCATCGTAAATTTTGCCTACTCCCTAGCCCTTATCGAACCGCACTGGAAGGCCGAAGGGCGCGTAAGTCAAAGGGGATACTCTTGCGCAGGCGATTAAGAAGGCTGGGTTGAGAGGGTATTTGCTGTCTAGAATGGCGCGTCACATGCTGGCAGATGCGGCGGAATCATTGATAGTTTATGCTTGGGGCCACAACTTCATCACGTTAGAAGAAAGCGTTACGATACTGGCAAAGACTGACGACGCTGCTGAAGGCTTCAGCCAACTGCTTGCAGTAATTAAGGGCAGAATCAAGTTTTCTTGAGCGCTTCTTTAAGTTCCTTGCCAAACTCCTTGTTCGCTTCTCTTGCCTTTTCCACGGCCTCTCGCAAGGCTTCTTCGGGCTTGACTTTGCCTTTTGTGCGAACGTAAATCACCGAGCGTGAAGACAGAGGGTGCGGCATGTCGTAGCCTGCTAAATCTATATTCTTGTTTTCCAGAAGCTTCTTCTGAACCAAGTTGCAAATGGTGTGCCCAACACCTTCAACCTCGATCTTGAGCACATTCGAAGTTCTGTCCAATACTTTGACTTTCATCAGGTCGTCTCCATTCATTTCGCGTAGTCTAGTGCTGTTTTACGTTTCTCGATTCTTCCGCAGTTCTGGCAGTGCATTCCTTGCCGCTTCAGCTCCAGCATGTGTCCGCAGTTTGTACAAAAGGCGTAGACTACTCCTAGCTCCTTGTCTTTCGTAGACAAATGATAGGTTCTGTTCTTGTCGCTGATCACCATTGCCCTCAAAATGTCGCCTGCCTTGCAGACTTCGAACATCGATTCAACGTATTTCATGGCCACGTCTGAAACGTGTAAGACGCCGGTGAAAACTCCAGAGAGTTCTTTGTTGCCTACCTTGAAAATGCGTACATTGGCGGTGTCGTTTTGCACGCCTGAAACTTGCCCGACCACGGTCGCCCCGACCTTGGGAACGCCTGCGCCGCGATTTAATGGGTGGACTGAAACACGTCGACTTGAGAAGTCTACGAGTGTCCGGCCGACAACCTTTGAATAGATGACCCCGTTTTCCACGTATGTCCCGGCGTTTGGAACAAACTCTTCAATTACGCCGAGGCGTTCGCCCGGCAAAACCAGTTGACCGCTTTTCTGATCAGAGGATCGTGAATTCATCTAAACTACCTTTTCTATTGCCGTTTAAGCTCCATTCAGTAAGACGCTTGTTTGACGAGGCGTGAACGTTTGCCAAATGGACATATCTGTACTTTTCCACCCGCTCAATAAACCTTTTGATTCATTTAAGGCTATTTGCTTTCCAGCAAGGCTTTCTTGACTGCTTCCCCAAGCTCTGCAGGCGTGAAGTCACCGGCATACTGTTGCCCGTTGACAAAAACTGGGACAAAATCACGATCTAGAAGACCGTAGAACCCCATTTTCTCGGCAGCCTCTGGTTTTTCATAGACGTTGATTTCCTCGTAGACGATGCAATCTTTGAGGTTTTCAATTGCCTTGTGAATTCTCTCAAGTTGGCGGAACGAAAATGGACAGCTGGGAGAGTAGAAAACCTGTATGTGCACGCTTTTCCTCAAGGGTTCACCATTGACAGCTTAAATGGTAAACTTGTCTATTAGAATTGTGGGTGGAACATGACAGTCACGGTTAACGCAGTCACCATAGACAATTTGGCAGATGAGATGGAACCTTGTTTGGAGGAGATTTCTCTGGAAAAGAGAGACGAAGTTGCAGGTCACTGCCAAGCTAAGAGAAAATGGTTTGAAGAAGCCACCAACAAGTATGGGGTTTGTGCATTCGTGGCCTACCTTGACGGGCGTCCAGCGGGGTTAGTGGAGTTTCTGCCCGTCAATGCCGTGCCGTATCCGGAAGAAAGGCCGAAAGACACGGTGTTCATTCTCTGTTCTTATGTTAGGGCAGACAGCCAGAAGAAAGGTGTCGGAAAGACGTTGTTCCAGCATCTCATACGATTTTTGAAAACGACTCCGCTTTCATATCTTGAGGGAAGGAAAGCTGTGGCAATCGAAGTGTATGTGCCTGAAGTTGATCCGAGTTGGCCACCAAACATACGGTTTCCAACGGGAAGTAAGGAGTTTTACGAGAAACTGGGTTTCAGGTTGAAGAGACAACTGTCAAGGCAAAAGGGGCATCTTTACCGCCTTGAATTCTAGCGTCTTCCTTGTATTACGTAAAGGTCAACTATGAACTCGTGTCTTCTCTTCGTGTGAAAATTGAACATGTGAGGAATCGCCATCACTATGCCATAGACGCCCATGATTTTTCCGCCATGTTCCTCGACGAACCGGGTCAGAAACGGAGAAGACGAGACTGCCTCGGGATTGCCCTTGCCGTTCCTCAATCTGTTCATAAGCGTTTCATCTGCAACTGGATGTTTGTGAAGCGAATAGACCACCTTGCCCGCCTTGAGAGCTTTCTCAAGAAATCTTCGGTCAGCCTTTCTCCTCTGCACCCCGAATGGTGGGTTCTGTAGAACTGTGTCAAACACTCCGCACAAAACATCTATGTCTCCAGCAACCCATTGAACTCGTTTCTCTAAGCCGGTCCTCAACGAGTTCTTCAGCGCAACTCCAACCGCCATCTTGTCTATGTCTACACCTACAACCTGTTTCGCACCCAAGAAAGCTGCACCCAAAGCCAATCTTCCTGTGCCACATCCTAGATCTAAGACTGTCTTTCCAACGACATCCCCATTCACATGAGATGCAATGTGAAGCATAGTTGCCGCAACGTCAATTGAAACAGTGTACTGTTCAAGGCTCGGGTCGGGAGATGGATGAGGCTCAACTTGCGAGAGAAACCGTTCTAGGTCTAGCCTTCTAACAATCCTTTTCTGCATAGTTCTTCCCAAGATAGCTCGCCAACAACTACTAAGGCCTCATTAATGGTGAGCACAGGTTTCTTAAACTTTGAAGCATCATCAAGCGATATTCGTGGGCAAGCCGTGTTCACATAAGCCTCCACTGAAGGAAATTCCAACATCATCTCGGGCGTAATCTCTCTGGCAGCCAATAGCAAAGCGGCCTTTCCTTTGTCTTCAAGTTTCTGTTTTACCTGCAGGGCCTCTTCAAGCTTTTTCTGGCCAGGTTTAAGACCCACAAGAACTCCGAAAGTCTTCGCTCTTCTCGCTTCCGCTACGCTTGCCCATCGTTGCTTGAGGATTTTTACAGCCTCCTTGTCTATCGAAAACGCGTTGTTGTCAAATGGGTCGGCAACAACGGTTGGCTTAGAGGTTGAGAGCGCTACGCCGATGGCGTGAAATCGCCCACCCCCGATGAACAGGAAGGCTTCAACATCCTTCGCGATTGATTTGGCATTGCTGTAGTCGCATCCTATAACCTGTCCGGGGTAGCTTGCGCGGGCTGTGTCACCTATCACCACAGTTTTGCTCGCGCGGACCAAAATCTCTCTTGCAGCGTCAAGGGTTTGCACATGCTGAACTGTGGTGGCCAAGCCGATTTTATGCCATTTTTCAAGCAGCGGCAAGGCCTTCTGAACAGCTCCAGTTATGTCTGCGCCAGCTCTGGCTTCAACGTAGATTGTTGGAACTCGCTCGTACTTCACCATTTTCGAATGACCATAGTGAATGATCAAGTCTACGCCTAAGCTCTCGGCGTCTGTCGTTGCCAGGTCACAAGCACCGTAACACGGGTCGGCGGAAACGATTGGCAGAGCTCCAGACTTTTCAACAATTCTGGCTAGGCGTGGAGCTTCTGGCTTCAAGCCTTCAGGAAGTTGAATCAGCACACGTTTTGCGTTGAGGCTATGTATTTCCTTTTTGACTCTTTCTTCTTCAAAATCAAACTGCAACATTCCGCCACGACCACAATAATACGAGAATGGAGACGCGCCTTAGTGGATAGAAAGGAACGGGTTGCCTTCTATTCTGGTGTTTCGCCCCACTGGGACGCCCATTGCCAGTCCTGTTTCGGCTTTCGGTTCGCTCGCCCAAGGGCTCTTTCATGCTGTTCCTCAAGCCGTTCAAGGATTATCTTTCGTTCAATGCTGGCCACAAGCTTCTTCGTGGAAATCACTGCGTCATTGTTCACCGAGATGCTGTCGATTCCAATCCTAACCAAGAACTCTGCAAAGTCAGGCAAGTTCGACGGTCCTTCACCGCAGATGGAAACTGTGACACCGTTTTCATGAGCCACCTTGATCAGATGAGCGATTATCCTCTTCACCGCCGGATCTCTTTCGTCGAAGTAGCCCATTTGCCCGAGGCGTTCGGAGTCCCTGTCAATCATGAGTATGCCCTGAGTCATGTCGTTCGAACCTATGGAGAAGCCGTCGCACAGCTTTGAGAACTCGTCGGCCAGTATGGCGATTGAAGGTGTTTCCGCCATGAACCAGACCTTGAAGTCTCTTGTCCTCTCCAAGCCCTCTTCGCGCATGATGTCTAAGCACTTTCTTGCCTCCCAAGTGGTGCGCACGACTGGAAGCATGACCCACACATTTTTGAGGCCCCATTCCTTGCGGCATTTGTTGATGGCTTGACACTCAAGTCTGAACGCTTTCTCATACCATTTACTAATGTAGCGGCTGCATCCCCTCCACCCGAGCATGGGGTTAGACTCAACTATCTCGTATTCTTCGCCGCCCTTCAGTTCTCGGTACTCATTTGTTTTGAAGTCGCTGAAGCGCACCACCACTGGCCGCGGCTGTATCGCCCTTGCAACTGTTGCGATTCCTTCTGCAAGCTTGTCCACAAACTTCTGGCCTTCGCCTGTTTCCACGAAGTGCATCGGATGCTCGCCTATGTAGCTGGCCAAGATGAACTCGGTGCGCATCAACCCTATACCTTCGAAAGGCAGGTCTTTGTAATCTTCAATCTTCTCTGGAACACCAAGGTTCATGTAAATCTTCGTAGCCGTTACAGGTACTGATTGAAAAACGCCGCCGGCAACTGTCGATTGACGACCGGTGACGCCTGCGGAAAGTTGCTCCGTCAACGTCTGCAGTACGCCTTCATAAACGACTCCGCTCTGCGAGTCAACCGTGTATTCTTTGCCTGTGACCATGAGTTTGGTTCCGTTCTCCGTTCCTACGACACATGGTATGCCCAGCTCGCGGCTCACAATTGCTGCGTGGCAGGTTACACCGCCCTTATCGGTGACTATGGCGCCTGCCAGTTTCATAAATGGCACGTAGTCTGGGTTGGTCATGTCGGTAACGAGTATGTCGCCTTTCTTCATTACTTGGGCGGCTTCTTCTGGGTTTGAGACAACCTTTGCAGGTCCTATGCCGTAACCTCTCTTTCCAGCCGCGATTCCCTTCACAACTACATTCAGCATTACTGTCGGTTTCATTTTCCCAGTCTCAGGTTTCGCTGGCTCCTCTGCAAGTTTTTGGCTCCAAACGGTTTCAGGCCTCGATTGCACTATGAACATGTTGGTTGGAAACGGGATGTCTCTGTCGATTGCCCACTCGATGTCTTGGGGTTTCCCATAATGCTGCTCAATGAGTTTTGCCAGTTCCGAAAGTTTCAGTATTTCTTCATCGTTTATGCAAGGCTGTTCTTGTTTCTCAGCTGGAACTTCAACGTGAACCGTATTGCCAGTGCTCGGATCACGAACGTACTGTATTGTTTTCCTGGCTAAACGGCGCTCAACTATTTTCAGAGTTTTCTTATCCACGACAAAATCGTCAGGTGTAACCGCCCCAGACACAACGGCCTCGCCTAGACCATGATTACCCTCAATGACTATCTGGCTGCTGTCGCCTGTGACCGGGTTTATCGTGAATATGACACCTGCGGCTCTGGAGTTAACCATCTTTTGAACTCCGACACTGATGAAGACTTTCTCGTGTGCAAACCCCTTCTCAGTGCGATAGAATATTGCTCGTGGGGTAAACAGGCTGGACCAGCACTTAACGGTGTTCTTCAGAACTTCATCGGCGCCCTTAACATTCAAAAATGTCTCTTGTTGACCAGCAAAGGAAGCGTCAGCCAAGTCTTCAGCTGTAGCGCTTGACCTTACCGCAACAAAAACGTCGTTTACGCCGAGCTTTTTGCACAGGTCTGCGTAAGCTGATCTGATGGCGTTTTCGATGTCCTTTGGCGTTGGTGTCGCTTCTATCAGTTCCCGAATCTTCTTAGAAGCTATCCCATACTGTTTCGGGTCGTCAGGGTTAGTTACCGTTTCTTTTATGATCTCGTAGATTTTCTGGGCTATTCCAGTTTCTTCGATGAATTTCTTGTAAGAATAAGCAGTTATGGCGAAGCCCGGCGGGACTGGTATGCCGGCGCTTGTCATTTCACCCAAGTTAGCGTTCTTCCCCCCGACAGAAGGAATGTCAGTCTTCCTCAGACTTTCAAACCAGATGACAAGGTCTGTTAACATTTCAGGCAACTGTTTTCGCCTCTTCCCCTTGCACTTTTTCAACGGTTACGTGGCATGGAATGGGAAGTTTGGCGCTTCCACGCTTTAAGGCAAGTTTCGCAGTTTCAACGCCCTGTGCATTTACGCCAACGGTAATGATTGTTTGGTCGGCTCTCACTCGAGCAGCAGTTCCAATTGCCTTCCCAAAAGACCTTCGCATTCCCGTTTGAAGACGATCAGCGTGTGCGCCGAAAATCATCTTGTTCTCTCTAAGAATAGTGTGCGGGTAAGGATGAACGTCCAGACGATAATTGTTCCCAAGTTTATCCGTCAGAACTCGGTTTGACGCTATACGAGCGGCTTCCAAGGAGTTGTGGCGGATTTGAGCCTTCTCTTCGGCAATGAGCTTGGCTTCATACTCGAATTTCGTCTTGGTGTCGCCCATGGTGAACTTGGTTATTTTCGGGGGTGGGAAGCCTTTCACATATTCTTTCCGTGTGTAGGATTGGCCTTTCACGGCTCTGTAATTTTTCGCACGCATGCAATATTCCCCTTTTGCATACCATACCCGTTGTATTTAAACATTTTACGCGCAAGCCAGAATATACTTTCAGGATTATTGATTTACTTTCTGGTTCAATAATACATATTCAACATCCACAAGTTGCCGACCCTTTTACTTTAACGCTAAAATATCAGAGTCATAATACTAGCAACCATCACCCGCAGGATCCGCCTATCAAGAAGACCCCGCATGATGAAAATGGCCAGCAATAAGCAAACAAGTTACGTATTTGTTCCAGGCAAGAACTGGAAACTCTCGTTAGCCGAGGTTGCAGCATTTCTTGAAACCAGAAAGTGCCAGTTCAAAATAGCAGATCTTTCAAAATCCTTTTTCACTCTAACAATTGAGGAAGCTTTAGAACCGTCACTGATCGGCGATCTCGGAGGCATCATTAAAATCGGCTGGGTCATGTCACGCCTCTCCTCGGAAACAGTGGTGAACGCCTTTCTGTATGCTAAGAAGCAAGCGCAAGAAGAGATAGAGGAAGAGCTCTCTACTGGCTATGTTGCTGACGAGGCTTTCAAGGCTTCTTCGAAGAAATGTGTTTTCGGAGTGAGCCTGTATTTCGAAGGCAGACAATTTCTCAGACATGCAAAGGAAATGCAGAGATTTATTGGCAATTATTTTAAAGGAGAACTGGCATCCCGTGGCGTGAAAGCGAGGTTCATGGGTTTCCCAAGAAACAGAAAGTTGCCACAGTTGACCCATGTTGAGGTTTTGAAAAAGGGTCTGATCGAAAAGAGCGCTGAGATACTGTTTTGCGTAGGCAGAGAGCAAACATACGCGGCAAAGACGATGGCAGTTCACAACCCGTTCGAATTTCAGAAGCGAGATGTGGGAAGACCTGTTCAGCGGAAGATTTTCTCAATGCCTCCGCGACTTGCCAAAATCATGGTAAACCTGTCTTCATGTGCGCCGGGGAAGGTTCTGCTTGACCCATTTTGTGGAGTGGGCACGATTCTTCAAGAAGCGATGCTGGCGAAAGCGCAGGTCACAGGGATAGACATAAACCCTTGGTGCGTCAGGGCTTCATGCACCAACCTCGCTTGGCTCAAAGATGAATACAAGATAGAAGACGGGAGATACAGGGTTCTGCTTGGAGATTCCCGCCGTTTGACTGATAAGATTGATGTCGATTCTGTTGACTGTATCGTAACCGAGCCTGATCTTGGTCCTGCCCTGCGGCATATCCCAACAGAATCTTATGCGCAGAGAGTCGCTGACAAGCTAAAGCCTCTATACCGTAGCTTCTTGGGAGAAGCACACAGAGTTCTAAAAGACGGAGGAAAACTGGTCATTACATGCCCTTACATCAGAACACGCAGCGGAACCTTCGTTACCCTAGGCATTGAAAAAGAGGCTGAAAAGACCGGGTTTAGCCCAGTCTATCCTATTGGAAGTAGAATCTTCGCCAATGAAACCCCACTAACCGAAGACCTAGCTAAAATGTCGTCGTTTGTTGATATTGAAGAAAGACACAAAATCGGTCGCGAGATTCACGTCCTACAAAAATGATGTTTACACTCTGCGAGAATGGCGCTCTGTGATGCGTTTCTTCATGGAGGTAGTCGTTTGTTTTTGAACCACATCTTGGCGAGCTCTTCGTAGTTGCTGAAGATCTTTTTCATGATTGGAATGTAGATTTGCATTTCCTCATCGGTCAGGTATTGGAATTGATATTCGCCGTTGTATGGTGCTGGTTCGCCTTCTCTTGTCACGAATTCTATGTGCATGAAGGGGTCTCCACGTTTGATCGTTATTGGGTGGCGGTCGTTGCTCAGGTTTACGAGTTCTAAGGCGAGTCTTCCGACGAAGCCGCTGTGGACTTTGGCTGCGTTTAGGAAGGATAGTCCCATTCTTCCGTATTTGCTTTTGGCGGTTAGGTGTGCTACGTAGTTTGGGGGTGTGAAGACTATTTCGTGGGTTATGAGGTTTTTGTGTTCTAGGTAGTGGAGGGTTGTTTCTTGTTTGACGGTTAGGATGTAGCCGTCTCCGTCGAGGAGGTTGTGGTCGTATGGGCAGATGCACTTGTACTGGTCAATGAGTTGTTTGAGTTTGTCTTTGCCGATGACGCACATGTACTGATACCTCTAATGTGTTTTAGGGGTGTTGTGGGTGTTTGTGTTTTTATAGTTTGTGTGTGCGTGTGCGCAACGGGTGTAGACCCCTCTATTTGGAGCCAAATATGATTTGGTGTGTGGGGTGTCTCGGTGTTTGAGTGTGCGGGTGTTGTTTTGTGGACCAAACGTACGTTTGGAAAGACAAACAGATAATATGCCATGGTTAAGTTTCGGTTTTTATGAAGATATGTCTCCTCCACCGCCTTCATTTGTTTCTCCATTTGTCCAACCAGTTCGCCCAAATATGGAGATGGAGCGCGGTGGATTCAGTATTCGTGTTGCCTCTTCGCAGATGCCAGTAAACGGACAATCCATGCATATGTCGCTTCTGTGCCTGTTTTAGCGTAGGATATTGTTAACTTGTTTGTCATAATGTCCTTCTGTTGCGCTTTGTTACTGCCTTGCTATCAGAGCTTATGGAAGCAAGTCTTTAAGAATTGGAATCTTTGAGTTTGCGAAGCTGTCCCTCACAAGTTCTGTGTTTCTTTCTTTTATAACCCTGACCACATATTGCATCCAATTATCCATCAACAAAGGAACATGCACTCGCCGCCTACGCGGCAAGGAAGAACAACCCAAACTCACAGTAGTCACACGCTAACCCATCCACAAACAAGCACTTTTTTAACACAAGGTTCCATAAAAGAAAAGGAGGAAAATGCTGTGAGTTGTGAATACTGTGAAAAAGATGCGGTCTACAGGTGTGGTGTCTGTGAAAAGCCATTATGCGGAGAACACGCAAAGCTACGAACAGTATGCTCCTCGTGCATAAAAGAGAACACGTTAGAATACAGCATTGACAAAGTGGCATCAAATAAGGACAAAGAGAAGATTCGAGAGTTCGTTCAATGTTTTGGGGGAGAGCAGGAGCAGTTAGCTTTTGACAGAAGGTTCATTGTTACTGAACTCGCCGCCTACGCGGCAAGAAGGGGAAAGGAAATTGCTGGGTTCCTGTCGTTCGCGGAAACAGACAACGCTGTCATAATTGTGGCTCTGGGCATACTTCCACAGTGTCAAAACGCAGGCATCGGCGGAAGACTGATTGAAGAGGTGGAAGCTGAAGCAAAGAGGATGGGAAAGCAAAAGCTGCTGGTTTCAACCTCGAATGACGACTTGCCAGCCTTAGCATTTTACCAGAGTCTAGGTTTCCAGATTTACGAAGTGAAACCCAACGTTATTGCGGAGAAACATGGCAAAATCATGAGGGGCATAGGCGGATTGCCAGTGAGAGACGAGATAAGACTGCAGAAAATCCTGCGCTAGGTTTGTTTCGCAGAGCTGTGTTCGCCTCTTATTTCATCGAGTCTGTTTAGCCTTCGGATACTTGTCAAAGAGCTCGCCAAGCTTTCCACATGGATACTCTATGCAGTCAGCGCAGTTCTTGATTTTGCGTTTTCGCCCGCATTTTCTTATCTCGCAAAGATCACAATAAGCGAAAACGTGCTGACTGCCAGACGGGCAGCCTTCACAGTTAATGTCCTCTGGCCTGTAAGGCCCTTCCATACTCCTCGGTGAACAGCTTCGCCACCCTTTTCCTTTCAGCGGCATCATCTTTTCTGGTGGCTAGAAGAACTGGACAATCAGAACAGACTATCCCACAGTATCCTACAATTCTCTCCATTTGAACCCGCCCTTAAGAATAGGCGAATCTGAGAATTAACTTAACCGTTTAGCCCTAACAATCGCTATCGTCTCAAAAAACGGCAAGGCACGCTCCGCCAAAATATCCGCTTCCAAGCTTTCCTCTCTAAACTTGCACAGAGTTTCACCCACATCAGACAACGTGGACTGCATCAAGAGGATGCACCCGCCTTTTTTGAGGAATTTCGGCGATTCACAGACGAAACGGTCTATGACTTCTCTACCCCTTTCCCCCCCAGCCCACGCACGCTCAAGCCACGAGTCATCTTGAACATGTTTTGAAGGCAGATACGGCGCATTAAAGAGAATCAAGTCAAACTCCTCTGCTGACTTCATCGGCGCGAACAGGTCACCCTGCACCACGGAGATTTTTCCCGCGACATGGTTTGCCTTCGCATTCTCTTTCGCACAGCGAACAGCGTAAGGATTTATGTCAACCGCAACCACTTTTGAAGCCTTCTCAGCTGCAACTACTGCAAGAATGCCGCATCCGGTGCCCATGTCAAGAACGTAGTCTCCGCGTTTGACTGTTAGGTTCTCAGCCATGAGAAATGAGTCTTCAGCTGGATCGTAAACGTGCTCCGAAATGAGCAGCTTGTAATCTGCAAACGAAGTCATCTTAGTCTGAGAGGGCATTTGCCAGCGCTCCGAAATCCTCTGGTGTCAATTCTCTCGGTCGTTTGTCGCGAAACGGAACAATCTCGGCGAGTTTCAACGCATCCTCCGCCGCATTATGGCGTATTCCTTTCAGGAAAGGCAATATGGCATTTCTAACCTTCCTGTTGCGCTGCGTGAAAAGCGACCGCACCATCTGTACGAACAGGTCTTCATCCTTCAGCTCGAACGGCGGCGTCTCTTTAGGTTTTAAACGCACGATGACCGAGTCAACCTTTGGCTGCGGATAAAACATCCATTTCGGAACTTCGTCGAAAAATTCAATCTCCATATGATAATACGCAAGAACCGTAAGCCACCCGTAATCTTCACTTCCCACAGGCGAAACGAGGCGGTTCGCAAACTCTTTTTGAAGAATCAAAACCGCGCAATCAGGGTGCTTCTTGAAGAGCCACTGAAGCAAGTGCGACGAGATTTGGTAAGGCGGTATTGAAACAATCTTGTTGAAGGTCGGCAACTGCGCTTTAAGCACGTTTCCCTTGAATATTTCGATGTTAGAAATGCCTTTGAGCTGTTCACGCAACACTCCAACAAGCTTCGAGTCGGCTTCAATGGCCAGAACAGTTTGGCACTTACTTGCTAGAAAGCGAGTTAAGAAACCCAAGCCCGCACCAATATCCAGCACCACGTCGTTCTGACCCAGTGAAGCGTGCTTGCCGAGACTTTTGAAGACTGAAGACTCAACCATGAAGTTCTGTCCCATAAGCCTGTTCGGAACGGTTCGATGCCTTCGAAGTAAGGACTTCGCTTTTTCTAAGAGACTCATACTAACCCTGTTAACTCAGACGGTTCCGCAATTGAGCCCTCGTGAACAGTCGATACTTGCTGTCGCCAGCCAGCTCCTCGAGAACCCGTTTGGTAATCAGTTTGACCGGGTTAGGTAGCTCGGTGCGCTTTTGCAGATCGTCGAAGTTCTCGAAGGTTTTTTTCTCACGTTCGTTGATGACCTGCCACATGTACTTTTTCCCGATGCCTGGAATCAACTCTAACGCGTGCATCCGCGGCGTTACAGCACGGGCAGTGTTGAAGAAGTTGAGGAACCACTCTTCGCGGCTTAACACTATTCTGCTGATCACCGCGGGAAGCTCGTTCCTCGCAGCAGCCGTCAATTCGTCATAGCCTATCCTGCCAATGATGTACGTTATTTCTTCACGGGCGTTCTTTCCAACGTAAACGCGGTCGTGCGGTTTAAGCGACGTGCCGTCCTTAACAAGCGCCTCTAGAAGTGTGAAGAATTCTTCACCTACCAATTGAACTAGAGCTCCCGCTCGGTAACCAGCTCTCCCTGACACGCGTATTCCTGGGCGGCCGTGTGGCAGGAAATCCAGAACTAAGGCGTACTCTTCGTACTGCTTTTCCATCATTGCCATATTCGCCCTTATTTTATCCCTCTCATCGCTTAAAAAATAGTAGGGAAACTAGGTTGTCTTTCGATTTTCATTCAGGAGACTGACTATGGCCTCTAACTTTGACGTTTCGATAATCTTGCGGCCGCCTGCGAGAAAAATTCTCAGCTCCTCGATACTTTTTGGCATGCAGTTGACTATCTGCACAGCCTCATCTTCTTCCAGACTGAAGTCTGTCACAAGTTTTCCCACGAGTTCTTGAGCCTCCTCAGGATCCACTTTGACAAACTTGGACGTGTAATCAAGTGTGCGGCGCTGGAACTGGTCTAGACTCTCTTCGCCCATGCTCTCCAGTGACTTCTTGACCTCTGGAAGCGTTAGTTTCTTTTCGGTTGCAGCCTTCTTCGACATCTTAATCGCTCTCATGAGGCTCTAGATGTTCAGGTCTGACGATGATTTCCTTGACTGCCTCTCCCTGCGAGACGCTTACAACGTAGCTTCTGCCTCGTTTGTTCAATATTGTGCCAATTTTGCCGTGAAAACGCTTGTGAGGCATTCCCTTGTGGACGCTTGAGTCTATCTTGATGACAACCCGGTTTCCAGGCTGGTACTCCTGCAGAAGCTTGCTCAGTCTCATCTTGCCCCGTTCTCGGGGTGCCTTCGTCAGAAGGCGCCGCGTTCCAGTGCGAAACCCTTTTGAACCTCTCATTTTTCCACCCGCTCAATCTCCCATAATCACATTCAAAACATCAAGTTTCACAGGCTTCGCTTTGTTGTTAAGAAGCTCTGAGACGTTGGGCGTTGTTCTTCCTTCATCCCCGCTCACCAACTCTTTGACGTAGAGTCCTCCTTGGCATCGTACTTTCATTTCAGCCTTTCTAGGCGACAACTTCTTAACCCTCACGTCGTATATGTACTTTTCCCGCGTTAAATCTGCCCGTCTGTGCAGGACGCGTCGAGGCGTTTGCTGCTTTATCATGGCGTTTGTCAGCTTTTCTTTGAGCAGCCGCAAGTCCTTAACCGTGATTTTGTCGTCGAACTCGATAGTCACACGATATTCTTTCTGGTTTGATTCACCCTTCTTCAATCTTCTAACCGCGTCTTTATCCGCAAACTTCAAACGCGACACTTCAACCTTGCCCTTCGCGTGGGCATTCACGGAGTCTTCCAGCCTTCTGAGGTCTAGAAACCGTTTCTTGGGCGCCGTGGCTTCGACAACGAAAGGCCTGCCCGGTCCTAGCATACGGGCGTCAATATCCTCTCTTCCAGACGCATGAAACGAAGCTTTTGTGCCGCCAGTTGCTTCGAGGAAAGGTTCCTCAATCAGTTCCTCCACCGACTCATGGTACATTTTCCCCGTCCAGTTACATTTTTCGCATCCTTTTCCATGGCAGTTTGAACAAAACCATTTTGACTGTGGTATGCCTCTCACAAGTTTCTTGTAGCGTCCTGAAACGAAGAGCGGATTCACCGCAAGCCTGACCGATTCGGCAAACGGGTCAACAAGCACAACGATTTCTGGCTTCTTGAACTCGACGGTTTTTCCATTAAGCTCAGCGAGCCTTTTGCCTATCACCCTGCCAAACTCGTTTCGCATGCTCTCGCCGTGGCTTACTTCGAACTCGGCTTTGAATTCGTCTTCGCGTTCTTCAGTTTTCATAGGCAGTTCTACGCCTACCAGAAAGTTGCTGTATTCGAGTTCTTCCAGAAGTTTGAGGGCTTTCTTTGCCAAATCCTCAAATACCATGAACTTGCCTTCGCACAGAAAGCATGTTTTTGGAAAAGCCTTGCGCGGCACGCGCTTCTTCATTTTTGCCAGTATCTGTTTCGCTGTCTCCGAGAAACCGTTTGTGGCCAGAACCTTCAGAACCTTTACTCCGTCCCTGTCTTTTGAAAGAGAATCTTCATGAGCCTGAAATGCCAGAACTGACTTGACTGATTTTCCTCTTTCATCATTCCCCATGCCGTGGCCAAGCAACGCGAACTGTCTCCCCAAACAATGGTCGCAAAGGGGATACTTTTCAAGCATTCTCAACGTTTTTTCCAGAATGTCCATCGTTACGAGCCTTCTAAGCCTCGGTCAAACTCATTTTAGCTCGAGCGGCATTCCTTTGCCGAAGAATGGAAGTTTCTTTTTCCTTCGGAGTGTTTTCAGCATTCGGCGCATCATGACGTACTGTTTCAGAAGCTCTTTTACTTCTTTCTCGCTCGTCCCTGAGCCTTTTGCGACGCGTTTCATTCTTGAGGCGTTGAAGATTTTCGGGTCGTCCTTCTCTTCAGACGTCATAGACTGAATCATAACGCGCCATTTTTCCAGACGCCCTTCAGCCGTGTTCAGCATGTCTTCAGGTATGTTGTAGGACATGCCTGGAAGCATCTTCAGAAGCTTTCGGAATGTGCCCATTCCTTTCATGGCCTCGAACTGCTCGTACATGTCTGTCAACGTGAATTTTCCGCTCAAGATGGCCTTGGCTTTCTTTCCAGGAACCTTGACTTCTGCTTCGTGCACTTTCTCGATCAGAGTTTCAAGGTCGCCCATGCCTAGGAGTCTGCCGACAAAGCGGGAGGGGACGAATGATTCGATGTCTTCCACTTTCTCGCCTGTGCCGATGAATTTTATGGGGGCGCCTGTAGCTGCGACCGCTGACAGAGCCCCGCCTCCTCTTGCAGAGCCGTCCATTTTTGTGACGAGAATCGAACCTATTGGTGTTGCCTCGTGGAACGCTTTCGCCTGGACTGTTGCTTGCTGGCCGATGGTTCCGTCAATCACCAGCATGACTTCGTCAGGTTTGAGGCTTTTCTCAAGCATTTTCATTTCTTCGATCAGCTCTCGCTCTTCTTTGTGGCGGCCAGCAGTGTCAATCATCACGATGTCCTTGTCTCCGAACTGCTTCAGCCCGTCAAAAGCCACTTTGACAGGATCTTTCGCCTTCAAGTCGCCGTAGAAAGGCACGTTTATTCTGTTTGCCAGTTGCTGAAGTTGCGCGTATGCGCCTGGTCGGTAGGTGTCTATACAGACCACTGCTGGTTTCAGTCCTCTTTTCTGGAAGTACCTTGCCAGTTTCGCTGCGGCGGTCGTTTTTCCAGAGCCTTGAATGCCGACGAGCATTATGACTTTTCGTTTTCCCGGCTCGATTTTGATTGGGATTGACTTTTCGCCGAGGAAACGGGTTAATTCTTCGTAAACAACTTTTATCAGATGTTCACGTCTTGAGACGCCCGGCGGAACTTTTTCTTTCAGGGCTCTTTCCTCTATTCGCTTGGAGATGTCAAGGACGAGCTGAACGTTCACGTCTGCTTGGAGCAGAGCTTTCTGTAAGTCGTGCACAAGTTCCTTGACAGTGGCCTCGTCAATTACTGACGCCCTAAACACTTTTCTTATTGCTTCGTAAAGCGAAGAGCCTAAACGGTCTATAGACATTATCTTCTCCAGATTAGGAATTCTTCACGGATTTAAATAGGTATTCCGCTCTTTAAGTTTAACTTCCATAAGCTTTTTACACGCAGCAAGCTAGAGGAATATCCTGGGGACCAAAGTTGACTGAAGAAGCCAAGATTATTGAGAAAAGGAAAATCCCGTCTGGCACAATCATGATGTTTGGTTTTCCAGATGTTGGATTGGTCGGCGTCATAGCTGCTTCGCATCTGATAGAGGAGCTTGACTTGGACGAAGTGGCGTATCTGGATTCTACGTTGCTGCCGCCAATTATCGTTTTGCATGAAGGGCTGCCGCATTCGCCGATCAGGGTTTTTGGGAATGACAGTGTCTTGTTGGCTGTTTCGGAAACGCCACTGGCTGCCGATACTATTTATCCGATAATGTATGCTTTGATTGATTGGGGAAAGAGCAAGAATGTCAAGATGATGGTTTCATTGAGCGGTATCCCTCTTGAAGAGAGGCAGGATGCTAAAGAGTTGAAAGTGTTTGCTGCCGGTTCAAGTCCAGAGATGCTGAAGACCATCAAGGACGGAGGCGTGGAGATACTGAGTGAGGGGTACATGGTTGGTCCTCAGGCTATCATGCTGCAGCGGTGTTCGCAGTTGGGTGTGCCTGCTGTGACTTTGCTTGCACAGTGTTTCTATAACTATCCAGATCCAGAGGCGGCTGCGGAAGTTTTGAAGGGGCTGGCTGGAATCACTGGGGTGAAAGTTGACATCGCGAAGCTTTTGGAGAAGGGCGAGGAGATTCGCGTGAAGGCGAGGGACGTGATGAAGCGGACACAGCAGGAGATGTCGAACATGAAGAAGGGACAGGAGTACGACATCCCGATGTACGTGTCGTAGGGAGGTTGGCGGGTATGGCGATTGAAAAGAAAAAGCGTTCGTTCATAGACGTTTTTGACGAATATTTTGATGATATGGAGCGGGAGCTTGACAGGTGGAGAGAATCGTTTGTGGAGGGTCCTAGTTGGAATTTGAAGGCCAGTACGATGGAGCCGTTGAAGAACATGAGGGTTTTGCCGACTGAGGTGGTTGTGACGGTGGATTTGCCTTTGACGAAGGAAAGTTCGTTGAAGGTTAAGGCTTTGGATCAGCGTACTCTTGAGATTTCGGCGGAGATGAGGCGGAAGATGAGTTTCAAGGAGTTGGGTGTGACTCATCATAAGGGCGAGTTTCAGAGGTTTCATGCTCACATGCAGGTTCCTGTGGCTGTGCAGATGAAAAAGATGAAAACCAAGTTCAAGAAGGGAATGCTAGAGATTCACCTGCCACGAAAACAAAAACGCTGAATAAGAACAGAAGCCGGATTGTTTGCCGGTGTTCAAAAGAGCCAATACAGCCTACTCCTGGTTAGTTTTTGGAGACTCGTGTGCTCTGCTGAGTTTCTACCCTCTATATATAGGTTCAACCAAGACTTCGACAAAATACGGACATTGGAGTCTAGATAAGAACGAAGAAGCCCCCAACGTGTTTGAAATACGAAAGAGAACTGAAGAAGGGAAAGTAGAGCCAAGATTGCTGTCCATGGCGAGGTTATCATATCGGTTGAAATGAAGCCTCAGCCCTTAATGATATTCGTCACGTTTCAGACGGCTCTTCTTGCATCATCGGCTCCAAAAACAACCTAAATGCACCCGCCGAGATAAACCTTGTAAGGAAAGTCTTTTAACATAAACAAAACGTAAACAACCAGACAAGGTGAAGAAACAGATGCCTGGAGAACGTGCAATACATGTTGCCACGTTTATTCTATTGCTGGTTGGCTTAGGTTCATTAACCGCTTGGGCAAGTTACGCATATCTGAAGGAGTTGATGCTGCAGGTGGCAGCCATAGCGTTAGGCTGGGGAGCAATCCTCTTGGTTCTCTACGTCGGCTTCAAAACCCTCGACTGGAGCTGGTGGAGCTAAACACATCATTCAAATATCAAGCCCATAACTAGCTCATAATGATACTTCCCATCATCCCCAAAATACGCGTCCTTCAAGACACTTTCAACCTTGAACCCAAACTTCTCATAAAGACGAACTGCCCGCGCGTTCTCGGCTACAACAGTCAAACCTACCCTGTGCAGCCTTCCCTACGTGCAAGCTCTAAAAGCTTGGGAAGCATAGCCGCACCCAATCCAACATTGTGGAAGTCTTGGTGAAGATACATCGCCAAGTCAGCCGTGCCCTTCCTGCGGGTGTGAGCAGGCGTGAAAATCTGAGCGTGCCCAACGATTTTGTCACCGTGCAAGGCTACAATAGGAATCAGATTCTGCAGATTACTCAGCCACCACTTCTCAATCCTGTCCTTAGTGTAAGGAGGCATCCCCCAACGCACGGCCTCGGCGGAAAGCGACTCAAACATTTGAAAAAGCTTCTCTTTGTCTTCCATCCCGAATTCCCTTATGAGGACAAGCCTTCCGTCTTTCAGCGTGGCCGTATACAAAAGCATCGCCCAAAGTACATGAAAAACCGCTAAGATGGAACTTCTTTCATCCTACTTGCTTCTGATAATTTTCATTCTGCCCATTATCTTCCAGTATTCAATCTCAACGCCCGCAACAAGCTTCGCCTTCAACTCCTCATCCTGCGGGTAAGGAGCTTCCGAATACTCGTAGGTCTCCAAGTCCATAATCTGAATGCCAGTGGGATTAACGGCAAAAACCTGGCCCATCCTCTTGTCAATAATCGGCACCTCAGCATTCAAAGCAACCGGCTTCACAAATTGTCTCTTCATATTGTCAAAGACGCCGATGGCCACAATCCTAGCCTTTGCCGAACCGTGCTTCCCAGGTTTCGACTTGGTTATGTCAACTATGTGACAGGGTTCACCGTCAATAATCATGTATCCGCCGACACGCAAGCTTCCAACATCAACTGGTTTGCTCACAGCTTCACCAACCTACAGCGGTTTCTATTCACAGCAATCTTGAACAACACTCATATATAGATTTAGATGCTCAGAAAACTGAAACCTTACTGAACCAGTCCTGTGGCGCACACGCTCTCTCGGTGAAGGCGGCGCCTTTTTCGACATCTTTATAGATTAACGCGCTGCTAATAGCTGAACGGTGAAAACGTTGCTCAAAAGTGTCGGTCTAGTCGCCCGTTATGACAAGAAGGCAGCCTTGGAACTTGCCGAAGAACTAGGCAAACACATGCAGGCAAGAGGGCTTGAAGTATTTGCCGAAGACACGTTGAAGGGCAAGCTGAACGCTGAGGCAAAGTTTGTTCAGCTGAAGCGAATGAAGACCGACTTCGTAATCACAATCGGCGGAGACGGCACCATCCTGAGAACGTGCATTTCGCTCGGGAAACCTGAACCACCTATACTTGCCATAAACATGGGCGTCCGAGGTTTTCTGACTGAAGTGGAACCAAAGGAAGCCTTGGCCGCAGTGGACAGGTGCCTCAAAGGCGATTTCAAAATCCAGAAGTGCATGAAGCTCACGGCAACCGCAGACAGCATAAAGCTGCCAGATGCCCTGAACGACGTTGTTATCTTCCCCGATGATCCCGCAAAACTTCTCTACACCCGAATCCTGAAAGACAAAGTCCCAATCCTAAACTGCGAAGCAGACGGACTAATGATATCCACACAAACTGGCTCCACGGGATATTCGCTCTCAGCAGGCGGCCCAGTACTAGACCCGAGCATAGACGCTTTTGTGCTGACGCCGATATGCCCCCTGAGTCCTATTCGCCCCATTGTTTTTCCAGCAGACTCAAAGATTACAATCGAGGCTGAACGACCGAGAAGAATGCTTATACTGATTGATGGCCGCCACAAGCAACTTATACGCTCCAAACTTCCTAGTCTGACGGTTACACGTTCAAAGTACGAGACATCTTTCATAAGGTTCAGAGCGAATTTCTATCAACGCTTGGGAAGCAGGCTTCTTTTCAAGGGAACTGGATGACAGAACCAGCTGATAAAACAAGGAAAAGAGTCATTGTATTAGATACTTCTGCATTCGTGGCAGGGTTTGACCCTTTTTCAATAAGCGAAGAAGAATACGCGACTCCAATGGTCAAAGAGGAGATATCAGAAAACTCGATGTCCTGGATCAGATTCAAAACAGCAATCGACAGCGGAAAGCTCAAAATGAAATCGCCCGACAGATCCTTTTTGGAACAGGTTAAAGCATCGGCAACCACGGTGGGGGATGCTTTCTTCTTGTCAGACGCAGACCTTCAAGTTCTGGCATTGGCCCTAGAGCTCAAGACGCAGGGTTGTTCTCCTCTGATTGTCACAGACGACTATTCGATACAGAACGTTGCAAACCAAATGGCAATAGAATTCACGTCCTTGGCCACATTCGGCATCCGCTTTCGCCTTTCGTGGATAAGGTACTGCCCCGCATGCCACAAAAAATTCCCAGCAAACTACAAGTCAAAAACGTGCGACATATGCGGTACGGAGCTGAAAAGAAAGCCGCTGCGAAAGAATCAACTGGACCAGCAGGGATTCCCAAAGGTATAAGACAATTAACAGACAGAGCAATTATGTTTGACGTGAAAAAAGTGGGCGTGAACGAAAAACAGATCAGAGAAGTCGTCAAGAAATGGTTCACAGAAACTGCCCGCCACGAATGGAGACGGTTGGACAGGACCCGTACCACCAAATCGAGTTCATCATCACCATGCATTTTCTGGAGAAGCATCTGTCGAAGAAGGGCCTAATCTTGGATGCGGGCGGAGGCCCAGGCAGATAAACCATCGAACTTGCCAAGCGCGGCTACGACATTGTCCTGTTGGACCTCGTGCCAGAAATGTTGAAAACCGCAAAAAGAGAAATCAAGAAAGCAAAAGTTCAGACGCGTGTCAAACAGCTCCTAGAAGGCTCCATTGACGACCTGTCCATGTTCGGCGACGAGACATTCGACGCAGTATTGTGTTTAGGAGGACCGTTGAACCACTTACTGAATATTAAGCAGAGGGTAAAAGCAGCCTCCGAACTTGTGCGAGTCGCAAAGAAAGACGCACCGATTTTTGTCTCAGTAATCAGCCGCATCGGACTGCCAAAAACCATACTTGTGGGATTTCCGCATGAAATGAAGTATGCAGAAACCCACCTGGAAACAGGCGACTATGTTCCAGGCTTGAACGGAGAAGGCTTCACCGCTGCACACTGGTTTCTGCCTGAAGAACTAAGGGAGCTTTTCGAAACCCAAGGTGTTGAAGCGCTGGAGATGGCTGGGCTGGAAGGACTATCTTCCCATCATGAAAAGGAAACGAATAGGCTATACAAGGATCAGGAGAAATGGAAAATGTGGATTGATGTGCTCTTGAAGACATGCACGCATCCGTCAGTTGTTGGAGGTGCCGAGCATTTCTTGCTTGTGGGAAGAAAACAGGGCTAGACCTCATCGCTTTCACGCTTGCTGAAGTAGATTATGTCGCGATGTTCAACATAGCCGCATCTCTTGAAAAACTCCTTTGACGTATCATTGTATTCTTCGATTAGTGCGCAGAAGATTTTGATGCCGCGTTTTCGGAGAGTTTTTTCAGCTTCGACAATTAGGTTCTTTGCGACGCCGCGATGTCGGTAGCCAGGGTCAACGGCCAAGCGGTTTAGCCATCCTTTCCGAAGGTCACAGCTTACAACCACTAGCCCAACGAGTGGGTCATCTTCGAAGGCTCCGAGAAAGAAGCCTGGGTTTGCTTTCATTTCAGCTGCTACTGCTTCTCTGCTGTCGCGCCCGCTTGGTCTAAAGGGCAGTCTAGCCTTTGACCAGAGCTTGGTCATCTCTTCATAGTTGTCTATTGTCAGCTTTCTGATTTCCATGCGGACGCACAGCGAAGCCTAAGCTTCTTTTTCAACTTCTTTCACAGTGTCCTCGATTATGTCTAAAGCTGAATCCACGAGTTCTCGAGTGATTACAAGTGGCGGCGCGATTCTGATTGTCGAGGTTCCGCATGTAATGACCGCAACTCCGCGCTTCCAAGACCGAATCATGATTTCCTTGACCTTCTCAGGCGCGGGTTTCTTGCTCTTCTTGTCCTCGACGATTTCGAGACCAATCATCAGGCCTTTGCCTCTCACGTCTCCAACGATTTCGCTTCGCGCTTTCAGCTCTTCAAGCCTCTTCATTATGTAAGCACCCTGCTTAGTCGCGTTTTCGAGAAGCTTCTCCTCCTTTATGGTATCTATGACCGCTAGTGCAGCCGCACATGACAACGGGTTGCCGCCGAACGTGCTGGCATGTGACCCGCCAACCCAGTCCATGACTTTTGCTTTGGCAATCACTGCGCCCAATGGCATTCCAGACGCCAGTCCCTTAGCGCTGCATATGATGTCCGGTTCAACATCCCAGTGTTCAATGGCAAACCATTTTCCTGTTCTCCCCATGCCAGTTTGCACCTCGTCGTCTATGAACAGTAAACCGTATTTGTCGGCAAGCTTCTTAAGCCGCTTCGGATATTCCGGCGGTGGAACGACATATCCACCTTCGCCTTGTATAGGCTCATAGAGGATTGCGGCGGTGTCTTCAGGAGGCACATACTTTTGCAGGACGTACTCGTCTATGAAATCCACGCACCAGTAGTGGCATTCAGGATAGGTCAGTTTGAACGGACAGCGGTAGCAGTATGGGTAGGGCACATGGGTTACGCCTGGCATTAGTGGGAAGAAATATCGCCGCTGTGTGGGTTTGCTGGCGGTGAAAGATAGGGCTCCGATTGTGCGGCCATGGAAAGCGCTTATGAAAGCGATGAACAACTGTCTTCGGCTGTGCCATTTTGCAAGTTTGACTGCTGCCTCTATTGCTTCAGCGCCGCTGTTCCCGAAATAGACCTTCTTGTTGAAGTCCCCAGGCGTGATTTCCGCAAGCTTCCCTGCTAAATCGATGACCCCATCATAGTAGAAGTCTGTGTTTGAGTAATGCAGGAAACGGTCGCATTGCTTCTTTATGGCTGCAACCACCTTGGGATGGCTGTGACCAACGTTCAGGCACACCAAACCAGAATTGAAGTCGATGAACTCGTTTCCGTCAACATCCTTCACGATGCAACCTTTGCCAGAATCGATGACCAGTGGATAGAACCGCGCATAGGAAGGCGAAACTAGACTCTCATCTTTCTTGACCATCTCTCTTGCTTTAGGTCCGGGCGGTGAGACAACTATTTTCGGATAGGCAGTCATTTCAAATCACCTGTGGAAAGTAACATCTGTCACAGGATGGCTTTTATAATTATCTAAGGCCTTTCAACAAAAAGTAACATGGGATTTATCGCTTGGAATAGCCCATTAACACGCTGTTCCACGATTTTCAAGAAAGAGAGGCAGCTCAGGGTTTGGCTAACGTGAGCTCAATCGCTGAAACGTTTGACGTTCGGCCTTGCTCCCTTGTGACTTCCTCAGTGTGAATGGCTATGTCTTCCAGCTGCAAATCCTTCATGAAAGCCCTTCTCAGTAATTCAATGGTGTCTACTGCTCCGCATATTGCCCGCCCTCTGGCCTTGACAACCACTTTCTTTGCATCTGGCTGGTTGAAGTGTGTTATGCAGGTCATAACATAGTTCATCACTGGTTTTTTGCCGATGAGCACAACGTTTCCACCGATTTGCTTGGGTTCCGTCGGCTTTGAGGCGTCTGCAGCCCGCGCTGTTTTTGGCTGCCTTTCTTTTCCTGCAGCTTCTTTCCTGTGTTTTTGCGTTGTCATACTTTCACTCCTTGCTTGGTTGATTGGCGATGGATCGTGTCGCAAAACTGGCTATATCATTAATTTGGCTCTTAATATTTTTCCGCACGGTGGGAAATCAGACACACTAAGTACATGCCTTTTGTCGAACGGACTTCATGCCTTCTTCAAGCGCGCGTATATTTGTATCCAAAAGGTCAATCTTCTTGCCGAAAAGTTCCTTCAGGCCCTCCACGATGCTTTCCTTGGACACAACATTAGTGCATGCAATGTAGGCGCCGAGCATAACCATGTTGGCTGCCTTCTCATTGCCCATTTCGGTTGCGATCTCGTTTGCGGGAATGGGTATCGCCTTAATGTCCTTTCTGGCTATTGGTCGGGTGACGAACGAGCTGTTGGACAGAAGCAGACCATTGCTTTGCAGTTTAGGTTCAAACGCCTCAAGAGAAGGATTGTTCATGATGATAAGTGCGCGAGGGTGAGGTGTTACTGGCGAACCTATTTCATCATCTGAAACCACGACGGTGCAGTTAGCGGTTCCGCCTCGCATCTCTGGACCGTAGGAAGGAATCCAAGTGACGGTTCTGCCTTCTTTCATGGCGCTGTAGGCGAGGAGTTTTCCGATGAACATCAAGCCTTGACCGCCGAAGCCAGCCATCACGACATCTTCGTAGAAGGCTTTCCTGCTTGTCTTTCCCATTAATATTCCTCCTTAGGCACTTTGAGTTCGCCCAGCGGGTAGTAGGGCACCATCTGTTCTTCAACCCACCTTACTGATTCAACGGGTGTCATGTGCCAGTTTGTGGGGCACTGCGACAGGAACTCCACGAGTGAGTAACCTAAACCCTTGATTTGCGTTTCAAAAGCCTTTCTAACCGCCATCTTGGCCTGAGCCACGTTCTTTGGGCTGCTTACACTTACTCTCGCGACGTAGGCTGCGCCTGGCAGGGTGGCAATCATTTCGCTCATTCTGATCGGGAAACCGGCAGTCTCTGAGGCTCTGCCACTAGTGGTTGTTGTGGTCTTCTGTCCGAGAAGCGTGGTGGGCGCCATTTGCCCGCCGGTCATGCCGTAAACCGCGTTGTTGACAAAGATTGTGGTAATCTTTTCGCCGCGGGCAGCGACGTGAACGGCTTCCGCTGTTCCGATTGCTGCAAAGTCGCCGTCTCCCTGATACGTGAACACCACAAGTTCAGGGTTAACCCTCTTGCATCCCGTTGCAATTGCGGGAGCGCGTCCGTGAGCCGCTTCGTACGCGTCAACATCAAAGTAATTGTAAAGAAGGACAGCGCACCCCACAGGGGCAACGACAACTGTCTTCTCCCGGATTCCAAGCCCGTCTATTACCTCGGCCACCAGCCTATGTATGACACCGTGGCCGCATCCAGGACAATAATGTGTTGGCACTGGCAGAAGAGTCTTCGGCCTTCCAGAAACCATTTCCATCTCCATGTCACTTGGCCTCCTTTGCAATCTTTTCCACTTCAGCTACGATTTCGTCGTAGCTTGGAACCATGCCTCCTACCCTGCAATAGAAGTGCACCCGGCTCTTGCCGCAGACTGCCAGCTTGACATCCTCGACCATTTGACCAAGGCTCATTTCCACCACCAAAATGCTCTTCACCCTTTCTGCGGTTTGGGCAAAGGCTTGATAAGGAAACGGGTAAAGTGAGATCGGACGAAGAAGCCCAACCTTCAAGCCTTTTTCGCGGAGAATCTTTATGGCAGTTTTGGCAATCCGCGCCACTGTGCCATAAGCTGCAATCACAATGTCAGCGTCTTCTATCATGTAAGGCTCGAAACGAACCTCATTCTTCACGGCCTCACGAAGTTTGGCCCCCATAGCCAAGTTGCGTTTTTCAAGAATCACTGGATCGAGAAAGAGGGTCTTGATGATGTTCCGAGGTCTATTTTTAGCTCCAGTAACAATCCATTCTTTCCTGGCGACAAAAGGCTTCTCAGGCGATTTGAACTCAACGGGTTCCATCATTTGCCCAATGTTGCCGTCTCCCAAAATCATGACTGGGTTGCGATATTTGTCAGCAAGGTCAAAGGCCAACATGGTAAGGTTCACAGCTTCCTGTGCGGTGTGTGGAGCCAGCACGAGCATGTGATAATCGCCGTGCCCGCCACCCTTTGTTGCTTGGAAATAGTCAGATTGAGAAGGCTGTATCCCGCCGAGGCCCGGTCCAGCTCGCATCATGTTCACTATGACGCACGGAAGCTCAGCGGCTGCAATGTATGAGATTCCCTCTTGCATCAGGCTGATTCCAGGACTTGAAGAAGACGTCATGACCCTTGTGCCAGCTCCAGCGGCTCCAAACACCATGTAAATGGAGGCCACTTCGCTCTCTGCCTGAAGGTAACACCCGCCGACCTGCGGAAGCCGCCAAGACATGTATTCACCGATTTCGTTCTGCGGCGTTATCGGGTAGCCAAAATAGCATCTGCATCCAGCTTGAACGGCAGCTTCAGCTATTGCCTCGTTTCCAGCCATAAACTTCTTTTCAGTCATTTCTCCTTCACACCCGCCTTCTTTTCACGGTAAACCTGGATTGCAGCATCCGGACATACCAACGCGCATAAACCACATCCTGTGCACTTGCCTTCAGGGTCAACAAGCTCCGCTGGGTGGTAACTCGTTTTGCTGACGCGTTTTGCAGTTCGCAGAAGATGCTGCGGACAGGCATTAATGCAAAGCGTGCAACCTTTGCAGAACTCTTCGTCTATCACGACTTTCCCCATATTTTCGTCTCCAGACTGTTTGCGTTACTTGTGTGGAGCTTCTTTCGGTTTACGAGCTTAAACAGGAGCTTCGAGCGGCGATTTAGCTTCAAAAGGCAATCTGAAAGTTCTGCCATATTAGTGTTAGGTTAAACGAACAGCAAAATCAACATCAAAAACAAGCCGCTGATGCCAAAAATCGGCACAACGATCCTCTTCGCTTTCTGAATAGTTCTGTCCACGAGGAGACACAGGGTTTCCAACCGTTTCTTCCCAATAACCTTGACGTTAGGGACGGTTATGTTGCAGCAACTCGCTGCCTTAACACTTTCGAGATTAGACATTGCAGCAGCCGTTGCCTCTTTGACATAGGCAATCAGTCTCTCATGGTCAATTGCCTCGCCAACCGCATTATACCCACGTTGGCTTAGTATCACGGCGCTCACAGCGTGGGTGTCTGTCGTGAAAACTTCGCCATCGTCAATGCCCAATGAGTGAAGAGCTAATAGAACCTTTTCGCGCAAGCCGGACACCATGTTGTTGCCGTCGATGACTATGTACGCCGTTTTCTGTTTGCCAACCTTAACCACGATTGTGGTGATGCCGCCCGGTCCCATGCCCTCTCTTATCGTGAACTCTTCTGGTATGACCGTGGCTGCACCAACTTGGAAGGGCACGCGCTCCTGCAGAACAGCCTTCTCAAGACAGGCAACCGCAACTGCCTTCAGTTCGTCCAAGGATTCCTGCATGTTTGCCACTCCGTCAATGCTGTTGTGAGCGTTGACAACGCCAGAGCAGGTCAATCCTCGCTTTTCTGCTTCTTCTCGGACGTATAGTCCCAAATCTTGAGGTAAGTCCTCAGTTGTCTTAGGCGCAAGCGTGAAGGAGACGAAGACGAACTTTCCGAAGATCTGGCAACAGGCAGTAGCAGCTCCATTGCTGAAAGTAACAAACGGTGTTGCTTTGGCTTCTGCAGCTTCGAAGTCTGTTGATTCAAGGATACGGTTGATTAGTTTTTGATTTTGAGCCTGCGAAGCCAAATCCAATTCATGACCGAACAAACCATGAGGAACGCACACCACGCAGTTAAGTTTCTTTTGCAGGGCTGATTTCAGCATTGACGGCAGGGCGCTGCTTCCAACGTTTTTGAAAGGTCCTGGATGAACTGATGGAATGACCATGACTGCCTTGGGTTTGGAGGAGCCGAACTTCATCAGTGAGACTTCGACGTCTTGCTCCTCTCCCAGATTCTCCAGAAGCTCTTCAAGCGGAGCATTCAAGTCCATTATCCAGTTGAGCAGAAACGCCTTCAGAAGAGACATGGACGGAACTCCAAGTGTCTGCTGGCCAACACGGTTTAAAGTGGATAGGAGGAAGTGGCTTGCAGCAATGCTTACCCCGAGTGAAAAGACGAAGTACAGCAACATGTAAGCTGTAAGAGGATAAGGAATCGCTGCCCAGAACACCAGAAACGGAATCGCGCAGGCGAACGGCTGAAGCAGAGAAGCGATGAGGCGCCTCCCGTAACTCTTGCGGGACGTAGAATCGAACACGATCAAACGTAGAATCACCACCGCTGCAAACCCTAAAAGGCAAAGCCTAACCCACCATCTTAACCCGAAGGGTATGGCAGCGGCAACGCCCATGATAATGAAAATGAGCCACATCATCCAACAGAAAAGAGAAAGTGCAACAGTCCTTCTCAAATCATATATGGCGTCTCCCCTCAAAACCAGCGTGCTTATGACATAACTCGACACTAAATTCAGAAGGAACAGAGAAGACCCGAGCAGCAACCCGCTGAGCAAGCCCTCTACAGAAGGAAAAAGCGCCGCAGTAGAGGTCAGCCCGCCGCCTATGCAGATCAAAGCCAAAAGCACGACGACTCTCGCATATGACGGAAGCTTGAATAATGATGAATACCGTTTGACCGCCCTGTCAATCGTTTGACTCAGTGAATCTTCTGTTGTCAGACCCATCCACCTAAGTGAAGTCTGTAAAAGAGAACATCAGGCATATTAAAGTGTCGTGAATTTTGGAAAACACAATCATGAATTTGAAACATTCTCCGCATAATTATTACCACGAGTACCTCTGCGGTTTTGACATAAACACTGTAAAATGGCAGGCTATGAGCTGAACCACAGCCTTCAGTGCAACATGGCCTCAACAATACCTTAATAAGAGCAACTGTTTTATCTCTAAAACACTAACTATAAGGTTTTGCGAACGTTATGCCAGAGCCAAGCATCCCGCCCACGATATTTCACATGCTTGAGAAGAATCTGGAGAAGAAGATACGAGTGATCTTGGATCCTTCCTATGGTTTTGAAGGGACATTGATGGCGGTGACGCGTGAACCGGCAGGAATATGGCTTTCAGACGCCGAAGCTGTGACGCTCCGAGCAACCATTGCTCAGCCCATACCTCAGGTCGCGAGCAGAGAAGACAGAAGTGAGATTTTCGTCCACCTTAACTCCGTTCAGCGGATAGAGGTTTTGCATCCCCCTGCTCGTCATTAAAACTGTCGAGCTTAGAAGAAAATCTGTGCCAAGACACACACGATTATCAATACCACTGCGAAAACCACGAGCAATTCAGGCCTAACCTTGACGCCTTCGGTTTCTTCTTCAAAGAACCTGAGCAGTCCGGCGCTTGCAGCAGGCATCGGTGATGCCTTCTCTTTCTTTTTCTTGCTCATGCCTGAACCTTCTCTTGCTCTTACCGCTTGAAGCGTAACGTTTCGTCCATTATTAATGTTGCGTTGTCCTAAAAGAGTTTTTATTTTCGAACGATGATAGTGTGATACAAGAAGGTGTTTATCATGCCGACTCCTAAAGATGAATATAACCACGTGTTTGACCTTCTCCAACAACATCATAAGTGGTTCCAGGAAAGCATCCCGCTCATTGCAAGTGAAAACGTTCCAAGCCCAGCCGTCCGCGAAGCAATCATAACGGACTTCGGAAACCGCTACGCAGAGGGATGGCCCGGCGAACGAGTTTATGCTGGCTGCCGCTTCATAGACCAAGTAGAATTCAAATGTATTGAACTTATGAAGAAACTGTTCAACGCCGAATTTGTCGATGTCAGACCGATATCAGGGGTCGTGGCAAATCTAGCGGTGTACACCGCCTTCACAGAGCCTGGAGACACTCTGTTGGCTTTATCCATTCCATGCGGCGGACACATCACCTCGGGAAAGAAAGAACTAGGAGGCACAGCGGGTGCTGTCAAAGGCTTGATTGTTGAGTACTTGCCCCTAGATTACAAGGAGCTGAACGTAGACGTTGACAAGGCGAAAAACAAAATCCAAGAACTCGCCGCAAAAGGCAAACCGCCGAAATTTGTTATGTTCGGCGCAAGCGTCTTTCCGTTCCCACACCCAGTCAAGGAATTGGTTGAATCTATCCATTCGGTTGGTGCCACGGTCGGCTATGATGCTGCGCACGTGGCTGGCCTGATTGCAGGCGGGCAATTCCAAGATCCGCTCAGAGAAGGCGCAGACGTGGTAAGCCTAAGCACGCACAAAACGTTTTTCGGGCCCCAGCACGGTGGAATCCTGTCATGGGAGAAGAACGCTGAAAAGATAAAGAAGGCCACCTTCCCAGGAATGGTCAGCAACCACCACTTACACGCTGTTGCTGGACTCACGATTGCATGCGCTGAAATGCTCGAGTTCGGAAAGGAGTATGCAAGCCAGATAGTGAAAAATGCCAAAGCCCTAGCCCAAGCACTTTACGAAAAAGGCTTCAGCGTGCTGGCAGAACATAAGGGGTTCACACAGTCCCACGTGATCTTGATTGACATAACCAAGCAAGGCGACGGCGGAACAATTGAAGAAACATTGGAAAAAGCAAACATTATCATAAACAGAAACCTGTTGCCATGGGACATCAAAGAAGGAAGACACTTCATGCACCCAGGCGGCATAAGGATGGGCGTTTCAGAAGTCACGAGGCTTGGAATGAAAGAGCCTGAAATGAGCGTGATAGCAGATTTCGTTAAGCGGGTCATAATTGGCAAGGAGCCGTTGGAGAAAGTAAGAGCCGACGTGACGGAATTCAGAAAAGACTACCAAAAGGTGCATTACTGCTTCGAGAACTCGACTGACGCCTACAAGTACATAAAAATCCGCTGAAGCGATGGGAAGACAATGAACGCTCTGGGCATTGCCTTCAGCGCAAGGAGAAAAGGCAACTGTCTAGATTGCGTTGAGTACGTCCTGACGAAGCTTAGGGATCATGGATTCGAAACCAGCATTGTCAACGCTTATGAGTACAGCATTACGCCTTACAGCCACTGCAACTACGAATGTTTTGCACGCAGCTTGAGAGGAGCAGACGAGAAATGCCCCATCCATGACGATGCCCCCAGATCTTCACCAAAATGAAGGAAGCAGACATCATCGTACTCACAGTTCCAACATACAGTGGAAAAGCCTCAGGCCTATACTGCGCCTTCACAGAAAGAGCCCAAGGCATAATTGAGAGCTACGAAGAATTCAAAGACAAAATTCTGAACAAAATCATTGCACTGATTGTCATAGGAAATGTTCCAGCCGGCGGCGATCTTGCCTACCACGCCGTGATCTTAGACCATCGCGATAGCAAGTACCCGCCTCCATCAGCGTTGCTTCAGTCGACTGAGTACGGTCAAAGTTCCGTGCAAGGGACGCTGATCGAAGAAGAAAAGGTCAGAGACAGATTGGGCGGGCTTGTGAATCTGATACTCAGAGACTGGAAAAGCAAGCATTAAGAATCACTGCAGATACATTCTTTCCTAACGCAGAGCGGTGAACAAACATGCACGTATGTGAATTTCAGCAAATGATGCGCCATTTGTACTTTCACAGAGACTCGAAACGCGGCACAGACGGGACGTATGATTGGCTTGTAGATGAAGTGAAGGAATTGGGTGAAGCGTTGCACGCCGGCGATAAGGTTTCGCTGGAGAATGAATTTGCGGATGTCATTGCATGGCTGGCCTCCCTTGCAAACGTCGTTGACATTAACTTGGAAAAAGCCGCGCTCAACAAGTACGACAACAAATGTCCAAAGTGCGGGCATTCCCCTTGCCGATGCACTTTCTAGCCTGAGTCTACCAGACGTTTTTGTCCTAGGCCCGTGAGCATCCAGACATAGGGTTTGTCGCCCTTTCGCTCAACTATTCCTTCTGACTTCAGAAGCTTCAAGTGGTGCATGGCAACTGCGTAAGGTATGCCTGCTTCGCCTCCAATGGTTTTGGCGTCAGCCGAATGTTGCTCCAGCGCGTTCAGCACTTGGGTTCTAGCCTTCAAACCGCGTTTGATGTTCTTTATGCTTGACAAGTAAGCCTTGGGATGATAGGTTTCTTTAACCATGCTAACCAAGAGTACTTGTGATGGTTTACATAGAAAAGTCTTGTTCACGCAAAGTCTGTCAGACTGATTTGTTTCGGCTTCTTGCTCTCAAACAGGGCGTTGATTTCGTCTTTTATCAGCGAAATCCTCTGAGCATAGTAGTTGGGCAGATGATACTTTTCAACAAGCTGCTGCGCTACCTCCAAGTATTTTTCGATACCGCCTCGATAAACAGTCAACGTTAGTTGTCCACCGCATACTGGGCACTTGCCGCGGAGGGGCAGACGACGGAAACGTTTGCTGCATGATTTGCACCTGAAACCCTGAGTTGAGAAAGCCCGCAAGTTTCCAGTGATGTCCCGCATAAAATGTGTGGTCAAGACTTTCAAAGCAACCTTTCTGGCGTCCACAGCCTCAATCTTTTCGGCCAGCTCAAGTTGACCATTCATCTTCTCAACCATGGTCTTGAGGCGCTTGTAGGCGCTCTCAGCATTTCCACTATTGATGTCCGAGACCGGCGTGGTAAAGTTGAAACCCTCAAACTGTGCTTCAGTTCCAAGCCTGCAGCCAACAAGATCTATCAGCGGGCTAACCTGTCTGGACTCCAGCCCTTCCCACGTCTTCTCATAGAACTCAACAGGGTAAGCGCTGGCAACATCAAAATCGTGCGCCTGCCGCTGCACTTCTTTCGTGTTAACGACAGGTATCAAGAGCAACGGTGCATCCATTATCCCGCCAATCTGCGCCGGAAGGTACTCCCGAGAGAAATTAATCAGGGTATCCAACGCAAGCATCAACGTATCCTCGTCACCGTCACAATCTCGCCGCTTAGCCGAATGCCAAACCGGATGCGCATAACACAGGCTTAGATTTGTAAACCCAATTATTCTGCCCAAAATGCCAGCGCATGTGTGAGGGGCTAGGCCAACAATCAAATGCCCAACAAGGTCGTCTATCCGCTTTACGCCGTAGTACGGCGGAAGCCCATACACCTTGGTCAAGAGCTCATCCATGAAGCTTGCCACTTGTATTAAGTACTCTGCACTTTTCAGGGGAATGACGACGTCTTGAAGCTTCAGCTCACATATCTGCCTATCATCCGCTAAAGGCGTGCCATCCACAGCATAGACATAGCCAAGCTGCTTCAGCTTCTCAATCGAAACCCCGATTTCACAAGGTCTAAAATGGGTCAAAGGAGCGTTTGTAGCGTCAAAACGGATCGTCCCATCCTTATAGACAGACAGGTCATGCTTTGCACGCAAAACGCCCTTCTCAAAGATCTCCGGCGTCTTCGTCTGATTCGTTAAACCTTTGACGCCTTTCAGGACCTTAGGCATGGAAACGCCCAAACGGCTGCTTGCGTTCTCGATGGCTTCTCTGAAATTGACAAGCTGCTTTTGGTAAGCGTTAGCAGGAATCTTGCAGACTGGGCACACGTCTTCCTTCAGGCTCTTGCCGCACCTTGGGCAAGTCTTCTCCAAAACCGTTTCAGAACCGCAGGAGGGACACCTTATGCTGAGAGTTGAAGTCTTGCAGTTCGGACATTTACGTTTAACAACTTCCACGAAAGTCGACTCCTTCTTTGCCGCCTCCACCATGTCCCTGTGAGAGCCTCCCGCCAAACCCACTGGGAAAAGGACATGCACAAGCGGCTTCATCTCCCGCCTCTTGGCTTTTTCGGGTCTGCCCATCCGCGCACCCACAAACGTGGGAGCTTTCTCTCGGACTTGCACGCCTGAAAGCATGCAGACGGCATCCAGAGGCGACTTGGCTGAGTCAAGATTCATATCATAAGTGTGCCCATGACCGAGGCAAAAGGCAAAGGCACAGGCAACTTCACCTTCGATCACGATCTTGCCGTCTAAGACTTTGTGAGGCAGGCACAATAATTCCAGATTCCGCTTTGTGGCTGTTTCATTCTCTCCTACAATCTTGCGTACGAAACCATTCTCCTCTTGCGTTGCAGACTTGAGCAGCCATTTTCTTAACAGCTTGATCTCTTCGGTTGACGCAAGATTTGGCCAGAAGAAGGTGAAGGCGGGGTGAAGGGGAACACGCAACGTCGATGACAGAGCTATGGATTCTTCAATGCTTGGCTTCTCACTGAATGGTTTTTCCAACAGGCGCTTCAGTCTTTCGGCAGAAATCTTGACATTATCTGCTGTTTCTTCAAGATTCCCACTAAACCTTTCTGCAAGAGCCTTCCGCAGGTTCTCAACCCACCATTCTTCAACATATGCAGAAGGTGGCAGGCTCTTGCTATTGTACAAGAAATCACCAAAGCAAATCAAAATGTCGCCCAAGAACAGAATCCTTTCAATTGTGTCCTTTATCGTATCGAAAGTCTCCATGGAAACGCGGGTGACCGAGCCATCCTTCAATCTGACGACTGGCGGCTCTATAGTGTCAACTGGCACAACAATCCCGCCTTTCCCAGGAAGCTCGAAGCGAAGCTGAGTACCGCCGGCCAGAAAGCCTTGAAGCACAAACATCGTAACTGGGTGAATCCCAACCGCGGATAAGCCAGTGTTTCTGGCTCTACCATACCTCAGGCGGAAGCCGCCGCGCCTCGACGGGAATGAAAAGATTGGACGGCCAGCGATGACGTCATCCATAAAACCTGCAGATTTCTTCTCAGACTTCTTGCGAAACTCCGCGAGCCAGTCCCATCCTTGAATGCCAAGCTTGTCTACAATTGCCAAGACTTTGGCTGATCGCCCGATGATGCCGTCATTCACGACTCTGAGAGCTCCACCTCGCACGCGGTTCGTCTCCACTCGAGGAAGGTTTCGGAAAGATGAAACCTCAACTGGGTCAGACTCGGGCCCTGTGACTTCGACCGGAAGCCATTGGAGCGCTTTTCTCAGTTCTTCGTCTGAAACGTGATATTGGAACCGCGTCACAGACCGCTGATAAACCCGCAACTCTTCAATGAAACGTGATATTTCCTCTTCAGTAGGCTTGTAGCGATCAAGCCCCAGCAGCCGGCGCACGAAATCGCCAACTACCAATGTTAAAGCTTGATCTGTTCCGCCAGCTGAGCGCATGGGCCCTGCGAAATATATGGAAAGGTAACGCGTTCGATCATGATTGGTCTTAATCTTGACTTGAGCAATGCCCTGTAAAGGTGCCGCTGTCAGACCCTCTGTAAGGATGGCAAGTGCCGTCCGTATTGCTTGTTCGGCTGCAGGCTCCGGCTCCATGTGCCCGAATTTTCCGTAGACGATTTCTTCGGCGATTTTGAAGGCTAATTCCTCTCTGGGAAGCTTTGTGCTTAGCTCTCTTATGCTCAGGGCGACGCCCTTTGGTCCTACAAGGCCTTCCACAAGGTCTGCTAGGTCTTTTGCTATCTTGCATTCAGGTTTGAGAGACGGGTCCACCCCTTTCTCTCGAGCCTTCTCGCTCAAGCTATACAGCTGGGCGAGTCTGCTTTCTAGTCCTTCCACATATTGTCGATATGTTTCGCTCATTTCACTGTTCAAATTCTCTGCCTTTCTCCCGAAGGCTCTAGTGTTTGTGTTGGTTTATTTCTGTTTTCTGACATGGAAAAATCAAAAACTGATAGTACAGTGCCGTCTATTCCGTGTGAATTTTACACAAAAACAGTGTAGGCCACTTCTCCTTCAAATGGCCTGTTGCCTTCTGATATGCTTCTTTGGCAATATTGCATCTCTTCTCTACACATTCTTTACAGCGCGCATGTCTTAGGTTAGATGGGCCGTCACATGTGCCGCAATTGAGTATCAGAACTTCACCCAGACCCCTCAATGTCGTCTAGGCATATTCATGTTCATCAAACTGCGGCTCAAAATCTGGCCAAACATCATAGACCACATCATTTCCCAAGACCTTTTTCAAAGCATTGAAATAGTTTTCAAAAGCCGTCAAAAGGCGCTTCACGTCCTGCCGTGCTTGATACCTTCAACGATTTCCGAGACTTTCTGGGATACTTCAGTGTTTTCAACAACATTACCTGTGACAATTACGTCAGCCCCGGCAGACGCTGTAGCCACTGCCTGTTCTCTGGTTTTTATACCACCGCCAACGACAAGTGGGACATCAATGTAATGCTTGACAGCGCGAATCATTTCCGGAGGAACAGGTCTTTTCACGCCAGAGCCTCCCTCCAAATATATGAAGCGCATGCCCAGATACTGACCTGCCAAGGCGTGAGCAGCTGCAAGCTCAGGTTTGTCGTATGGAACTGGAACTGCCCTGCCGACGACACCTGCGGTGCCACCTTCTCCAACGATTATGTAACCGAGAGAAAGCGGTTCAAGATGATATTTCTTGACGAGCGGTGCCCCGAGCACTTGGGCGCCGATCAAGAAGTAAGGATCAACCGAGTTCAGAAGAGACATGAACCATATGGCATCAGCAAAGCGGCTTATGCCAGTTACGTTGTTCGGGAAAAGGATCACCGGAATCTTCACCGTGTGTTTCACGGCCTTGACCACATCGTCCAAGTGGGCACCTGACACAAATGTTGAACCACCAATCATTATGGCCGAGGTCCCGCTTACCTTTGCCTTGCCTGCAACCCTTGAAGCTTGTGGAGGCGTCACTTTTTCAGGGTCAATCAGAGTCACATGAATGGAACCTTCAGACTTTATTCCTTCAAGTAGATATTTCTCAATACGACCCACCATAAAGACCAGCCTAGTCATGCACTCTTTATCTCTGCCTGCGCGGATGGCTTTCTGGAACTTCCATAGGTTTTGTCGGTGAACATGCAGTAAACATCAATCTCAGCTTGTGCAGGTTTAATCTGGAACTCTTCCTTCAAGCCGCAACTGCTGCAGCCTACAACGGCCCGGCCCTGCTCACGAAAGATTTCAACCCTGACTGTTTCTTTCCCACACTTTGGACAAGCGAAAAATTTGGGTAAATGCTTCTTGGGGATGCGAACAACCTTTCTCCTTCTTCGCCCCATTCCCAAATCCTTCTGTTCCTTGAGGTTCTCGCAGTTCCATATTCATGTTTGTCCTTAAATACTTGCCTACAACCATAGAACACTGAGGATGCCCCCGCTTGGAGCTGACATCTTCCGCTTTGGAACTAGATTGGCAAGAAGCGCAAGCGAGAATAGAGCGATTCATCAAGGACTACGTCAAAAAGTCTGGAGCAAAGGGGATAGTGCTCGGATTGTCAGGCGGCATTGACAGCTGTACAGTCGCAGCACTCTCCGCCCTAGCAATAGGCGGAAAGAAGGTCCTCGGCCTCCAGCTCCCCGAAAAGGAAACCCGTAACGCTACGGACATCAAGCACTCCATCTTCGTTGCGAAGAAGTTTGGGTTCAAAACAGAAACAATAGACATCACGCCTGCCCTGCAAGCTTTTTACAAATCATTTTCCACCTTCGACTCATCAGACAAAGTGTGCAACGGCAACGTCAAGGCGCGCATGCGCATGATTTACATTTACTACCACGCGAACAAACTGAACATGCTGGTCTGCGGAAGCTCAGACAAATCCGAAACGATGATGGGTTATTTCACCAAATGGGGAGACGTTGCAGCCGACATATCACCCTTAATGGATCTGTACAAGACACAAGTGCGAAAGCTCGCAAGATACATAGGAATCCCGAAAGAGATAATCGCAAAGCCGTCTACGCCAGCCCTGTGGCGTGGGCAACTTGCCGAGAAGGAACTGGGCATAGAATACGAGCAACTCGACCTGATCCTTAATGGGCTGGAGCATTTCATGAAAACAGAAGAAATAGCAAAACAGTTGCACGTCGATAGTGCATTGGTGGACAAGGTCAAACGTAGATGGCTCTCCGCAGAACACAAAAGGCGAATGCTATTAACGGCAAAGATTGGATATCGAACAGTTGGAATGGATTTCAGGCTTCCGCGGGATCCGTTTTGAACTGTTTGGAGAGGAATGATTCATGAAAGGAGATTTCAAGATTGCCCTTGCGCAGATAGAGTGCAAAAGAGCAGACAAGACTGACAACATAAGAAAAATAGAGCAGACTACCCAGCATGCAAGAAAACAAGGCGCTGAACTCATAGTTTTTCCTGAACTATCATTGACTGGTTATGTTGTAAGAGACGAAATATACGAACTGGCAGAGCCGATACCAGGACCAGCAACCGAAGCAGTTGAAAAGATTGCACAAAAGACGAAAACGTACATCGTCTTTGGCATGCCGGAACTGAGCGAAAAAGCTCAAGCCACAATCCACAACACAGCTGTCCTCGTAGGTCCAGAAGGGCTGATCGGGAAATATCAGAAAATGTACCTCCCAACCCACAGCGTCTTCGAAGAGAAAAGATACTTCCGCCCGGGATATCAAGCAGCAGCCTTCGACACGAAACTCGGAAAGATCGGGCTAATCATATGTTACGACATCTTCTTCCCCGAAGTAAGCCGACTAACCCGTTTGGAAGGAGCCCAACTAATAGTCTGCATTTCCGCGTCACCGGCGATTCGAAGGATGTTCTTCGAAACATTGACAGTCGCAAGAGCCTTAGAAAACACGGCTTTCCTCGCTTACGTGAACCTGGTTGGGATTGAAGACGGCCTGCAATTCTGTGGAGGAAGCAAGCTGGTCGGGCCCAACGGCAGAATTCTGGCCAAGGCAAAATATGACAAAGAAGACATGATAATGGGCACGGTCAACTATGCTGACATAAGGCCTGTTGAAGCGTTTGTTCCGACCCTTCGGGACTTGCGTCCTGAACTGTTTGACAAGCTGAAGGAAAATGCAGAGAAACTGTGACATAGTTATCTGAGCTTTTTGACTGCCTTCTCCACGCGCTCCAGCGCTTCCTCCAGCTGTTCATATGCGGCTGCGTAGGAGATTCTAATGTAGCCTTCTCCACGACTTCCGAATGCCGATCCGGGAACCACAATGACACGGGCTTCCCTTGACAGGAAGTCTGCAAAGTCTTCCGAAGACATGCCGAAACTCTTTATGTTTGGGAAGGCGTAGAAAGCTCCTTTCGGAAGTGGACACCTGAAGCCGTCAATCTCGTTGAGTCTCTTGTAAACCAGCATGCGGCGCCTATCGAATTCCTTAACCATGTCTTGCACGAAGTTCTGAGGGCCCTTGAGTGCGCCTAGTGCAACGTACTGCATCAGGCTGTCTACGCATGCAACAGTGTATTGATGGACGAGCCAAAGAGGTGCCATAAGCTCTTTAGGCCCGTAGACATATCCAGCTCGCAAACCGGTCATTGCATAACTCTTTGAGAAGGAATTCGCAATCAGCGTGCGCTCGCGCATACCTGGGAAGGCCGCAATGCAATAGTGCTTGGCAGAATCATAAATTATCTTCTCATAGACCTCGTCTGAAATCACAAGCAGGTCACGTTCAACAGCCACCTTTGCCAAAGCAGCAACTTCATCATGCGAAAGAATGGCACCAGTCGGGTTATTTGGGTAATTCAGTATCATCACACGTGACCTGTCCGTGATAAGTGATGTCACGTCATCAACCGACGGCTTGAACTCGTTCTCTTCCAGCAAAGGAACAGAAACTGGAACTCCACCAGTCAATACAACACCTGGCTCGTACAACACGAATCCTGGGTTTGGAATCAGCACCTCATCACCCGGGTTCACAAATGCCTCCAGCGCGAGGAAAATTGCTTCCGTCGCGCCAACAGTAACCAGAATCTCGCTATCTGGATCATACCTCAGGTTGTAGTCACTGCCCGCTTTCCGTGTCAGAGCCTCACGAAGTTCTGGAATGCCATTTGTAGGGGCGTAGTGTGTCTTGCCTGCCTGCGCTGCCTGCCAGCCTAGATTCAGAGCTTCCCTAGGGGGTGTAAAATCGGGTTCGCCGACGCTCAAATTGATGGCGTCAGGCATTGTCTGGGCCAAATTGAAAAAGCGGCGTATTCCAGAGGGCTTTATCCGTTTAAGGCGCTCTGCGGGCGTAAAATTTGGAGCCACGAAGCACTCCTCACTATGCATTGCTCCATCCAGCATAAAATGCTATCGTTCCCGAAACTATCGACAGGCGCAGCAAACCCAACAGACTTAAAAGCAGAGCTTGTATACGAAAGTGTATCCAATACGCAGAACACACGGGTGCAGAAAAATGAAGTTGAAAGAGGGCATACAAGCGTGGCTAATGGGCTCCCTGAATGACCCCATTGTCAAAATCCTCGCGAAAAACAGTCATCTGACGACAACGCAGCTCGAAACACTTCTCATTGACATTTTATCTGAAAATGCTGCGGGAAAACCGCTGAAATACGACGAAAAAGCCAGATTGCGGCTAACAAAGGCAAAAATAAGCCGCGGAGCGTTTAACAGGACGCTAAGACAGTCCAAAGAAAATGTGATAAAATCCATCTACACAGTGCTACTCTTAGGCTACTTAGGAATCTTCGAAAGCACAACTTTGGACCCATACCTTGAGGTAGCGAACAAACTGAAGGAATACTTAGAGGCCTACAAGGACATGCCAAACCAAGCAAGCGACCTAGGTCAACGCCTGAAGGTCATAGAAATGATCAGAGAGGAGCTCGAAACAAGCCTAAAACAGCTCTCAAATCCATCAGAAGGTATGACGTGACGTCACAAATCACACCCAGAAACACTGCCAAACCATAGTGCCAGAAAGGGCACGCCAATTGCGGCCAGGATAGGGCAGAATCCCAGGAAAGAGTCAAAAAAGCGGCTCCTTCCAAGCGGCAAGGTAAAGCAAAGAACAACGGGCCAAGAATGCATAAACTGTGACGTGTGACGTCATCGGACAGCCAATCTATGTCGGATACCATAATCTTTAAATGTAAAATGGTAGAAGTGTGATGTGTGACGCAACGTGATTGAATCACGCATAATCACATGTGCATCACATGGTGTAGCGTATGCCTGACCCATTGCTTGTTATTACAAGTGTCTTGCTTGTGGTGACCCTAGGCGCGGCGGTCGAGTACTACAGGCAACTCCGCAAAGCCCAAAGGGAGTATGAGAAGGCGAGGGGTGCCGTTGAAGATGTCGTTTTGAGTTTCAACAGGCAACTCAAGCGTGAGACTGAGAAGGTCGAGCTTATCGGATACAAGTTGGAGTCAAATTCTTCGAAGAGCGACAGGGCGTTGAACAAGAGTGAAGGGGCTGAAAAGCAGTTAGCCGATTTAGAGCCCAAGATCGCCGCAATGTTGCAAGACAAGGAGAAGCTGCTGGTGAGGCTTGAGGAGGTCGACAAGAAGGTGGCTGATGCTGTTGCGTCACAAGGAGCGTTGACCGCCAAGATCTCAAACATGGAGGAGCAAGTACGGCAAGTCCCTATGGCACCTGAATTGAACATCGGCGCAGTCATTCCGATAAAAAGGGAGAAAGCGTTGGCCCAATTGACAGAAACGGAGTTATCCGCACTGGAGTTTCTTGCCCAAGAGGGCCCAAAGACGGCACCAGAGATCAAGGACAAGATCAGACTCAGCCGAGAGCATACTGCAAGATTGATGAAGAAGCTCTACGAAGAAGGCTATTTGGAAAGGGACACGGGCAAGATTCCGTTCAAATACTGCGTCAAGAAAGAAATGGAGAAGCTCTTGAAGAAGACAGAAAACCAAGCTGCCTGATTCATTGCAGAGAAACTGACTTTTGAGCGCTCAGCTGTTTGAGGCGCTTGTCCATGTCTGAGAGCTTCCCTGATTCTTGCAGACCATACTCTGCTTTCCCCCTCGTCTCCAAGTATTCTGGGTAGTGTGTGACCTTTATTGGCACGGCAAACCTGATTTTGGGCTCAGATATTAACAGAGCCTCGCCAACGTCGAGTATCTCTATCTCCGTGTCACTGTATTCCAGATAGGGCGTGTTTTCTGTCAGGTACGCTCTATCCTTACGAAGCTCGGTTTTCATGATGACTTTCGTCCACAGTTCTGCGAAAACGTCAAAGTTTATCCTTGATGGCCTCGGTGTCACGGCGTTGAGCCCAACGCGGTATTTGCGATATGTTAGAGCGACGTCAGAGAATATTGTTCTCGGTTTGTTGGGGTCAAGAAATTCATGTGCTTCTTCCAGAGTTGTGAGGAGGGTGGGGAGTTTCTGCCACTCTTCGTAGTTTTCTTCCCACAAGCGCTTGTAGTGTTCAGCCACGGTGGATGCTACGAGGCAGACAATCCTGGTTTGGTCGTCTGAACGCAGACCAGAAATGTCGATTAAGCAGGTTATCCCTTGGCAGACGTTTTGCGTAATGCTGTCGACAAAGGTATAGTCAGAAGCGGGGAAAAGGTCGTGCGGTAATGAAGACAATTTTTGCATGAGCACCTCGACGACAGACTTGTGTGCTCGCACTGCCACGTTTCCTTCAGCTCTGTAGGTTTCAAGCGAACTCTCTATCCATTGTTTGCCAAGCTTTCTGTACAGTGCCCAAGCAAGCCTTCTTTGAGGGGGTTGAGTGTCTGCGAAAAGAGTTCCAAGCTTCTCTGGGGTTATCGTGTGCAGGCCCACGGCCATTTTCTTATCCTTGGCTGAGTAGTATCTGACCTTGCTGTGAAACAGAGCGTGGTCCTTCAAGCCCTTTTGCGGTTTTATTCCTTTTCCATCCAGCAGTTGCCCGGCAAAATCAAAGATTATGGCGACAGTCTCAGGGCTGCGATCTATTATTTGGGCATTCAGCACTAATTCAGTGTTCGTTTTTCCCGAGCCTGTCATGCCAAACATGCCCATCATGAGAGGTATGGCTTCAACACTTATGCCGGCAGATCCCAGCAGTTGCTCTCCAGAGAGGAGGCGCCCTAACTCAAGCTCCCCTGAGAGGTTGAGGACCGAGCAATCTTCTTCGCTGGTGCTGTACACTCGGTCCTTGTAGTTCGGGTTGAAGGTTGGAGAACGCGCTTTGGCGGCTCTTTTCTCCAAGAACAGTATAGCCTCGACGCTTCTGTAGGCTGAGTATGGACCGTGTGCTTCCCTCCCTTCTGCTTCCCGCAGCTGCTCGATGATGTCAAGGGTAGAGCTACTCTCGGCGTTCACAACTCTCGCGTAGAAGCTTCTTTCACCTGAGTCTATGCGGACAATTTGCCCAAAAGAAAGGTTGACTCCCTTGTTGAGAAAGAACGCCACTGAATCTCCTTTCGTTCCGCGCACAAACCCTATTGATTCAGACATAATCGCCAACCATCTCTCGTTTGAAGGGATATTTCACGCCGTGCAGTTCATCTGCAAAGCTGGACGAGCGTTCCTCCTCCCGCAGTATACCCATTAGTCCAGCATCTACTAGTGTTTTTTCCACTTGGTCAAGGTACTGAAGTAATTTGGCGTCGGCTGGTGCAGAGAAATCATGAGCAAGCCACAAGGGGATGGGATACCCCAAGCACCGGGGGTCTTCCGCCACTGAGGTCAAAGGAGCAAGCAACGCGCCTATTTGCTGGTTTGTCAGGTACCCATAATGTCACAACGGAAAACACGTGAGCTTCCTTCGCACAATTTGACGAGTGAGATATCCCCGTACAGACTCATGTCTTTGTCAGCTTCTCTGATTGGGTGATAAACCCAGATGCCGTGAGAAGAGAGCATACTCGTAGTAGCTATGAAGTCCCTTCCTTTTTCGTCATGAAGTGACGGCGAATTCTTACTGATAGCCAAGAGGTTGACTCCGTCTTTTTCACATCTCTCGTAGAGCGAGACGCGGAACTTTCTCTCTCCGCCGAAATATCCGCCCCCATCGAGCAGGAGGTAGTTACTACGAGGAGAAGTATGCTCGTAGTAAAGTGGGCTGTTCCTGTCTTGAAGAAGACCTAACGCCATCTGGCTTTCCAGCTCAATTCTCACATCTGCCAGGAAATTACTACGAGTACGTGCGTCCCCAACCACCGTACACAATCTTTCCAGGTGCCCCCAGTCAACCTCGCGCTCTTTAACGAAGGCGTAGGCGGCACGCATCAAGTAGACCCCCCAATTGTTGGCCCTCTTAAGCATCCTCGTCGAGCAGTCAACAGCAACGAAAACCCCGCAGAAACTACTGACCTTTTCCAATGGCTTTATCCTGAATATTTCAGGTTTGACGGATATCGCCGGCTCTTCTCTCACTTCAACTGCGCCTGGAACCCTTCCTTTGTCTACGTAGAGTTTGAGTTTCTTCTCCATATCGGTGAAGTCTGCTCCTATTTCGTCGCTTATGTGCACGCCACCCTCTCTTCAACTCGGAACGTAGAAAACCTCCTTTAAGACTGCCGCGCGTTTGCTTATTATCTTTTGTTGAGTACAGGAAATCAGTCCGTGTCTAGTGGCGCTCAGCAATTCCTTCTACGGCATATGCTGTTTGGGCATGACTTGCGGTACGTTTGGAGCCAACTTGTATTTTAGGCTGTTAGAGGCCCCTGTCTTGAGTAGGTGTCCTCTGTTCACCATTCTAGCCAAATAGGTTGCCGCGGTGCTGAGGCTAAGAGGTTCCTTAAACTCCTGCTCGTAAACCGCTTGGACTTCCCGCGAAGAGAACCAAACCAGCGGGAAATGTTCCCGGG